>Ga0114931_10000369_pt1 | contig 53743 bp, 55 predicted proteins | sample 2SBtaG_FD_89579 | JGI IMG/M metagenome (GOLD analysis project Ga0114931, IMG submission 89579) | Deep subsurface microbial communities from Kolumbo volcano to uncover new lineages of life (NeLLi) - 2SBTROV14_V59a metaG | ecosystem: Environmental > Aquatic > Marine > Volcanic | place: Kolumbo... | reverse complement strand
ATGGCGGAGAGGGAGGGATTCGAACCCTCGGTACGCTTGTGACGTACACACACTTTCCAGGCGTGCTCCTTCGACCACTCGGACACCTCTCCTGATTTGACTGAAAAATCAGAGGCGCCAGATTATACTACGACGGCCATTCATGCAACGGATATCGGGCAGAATGTGGCGACGGCACTTGATTGGAGCTGTTCTCAGCTGAGGCGGCGCCACTGTTTTTGGCGGCGCACCGGCGTGTAGCCGATGTAGAAACCGATCACCAGGCTGACGATGGCGGCGCTGATACCGGTGAGGTAGACCTTGTTCTGCAGGCTGGTGTGCTCATTTTCCAGGGTCAGTAAACGGCTTTTCTTCTCAGCCAGCTGCTGGCGCAGGATACCTTGCTGGCGCTGTGCCGCGATGGCGCCAGCGCTGACTGATCGGATCTCTTTCAGCGCTCTGGACAGACGTTTTTTCTCGCGCTGCAGTGTGCTCAGTTGCCTGTCGATTTCGCCGCGTTCATTACGATAGCGGTCCAGTGACTGTGTCAGGCTTTTGTTTTGTGTCGTCAGGCGGCTAATGCTTTCCTGGGCGGCCGCCAGGCGGTCACGGGCGATGGGGTCCTTGCGAAGAAAACGGTTAAGCACCCAGCCCTCTTCGCCGCTATCCATGCGGACGCGGCTGATCGCTTTGTCTGCATCCTGTTCCAGCACCTGCAGGCGGGTGCCGCTGGGAATGACTGACAGGGTAGGATCCTGGGGGCCCGGACCATTGCGCAGGTTAATATAAATGACATCGTTCACATAGCGATATTCTGCCTCCTGCTGCTGCACCGTCTGCGGCAGGGCCGTGTCTTCTGCAAAGACAGCAACAGCAAAAAACATCAAGCCTGGCAATAAGAGTGAATAACAGAGTTTCATAGTCATCGCGTTGATACCTAAACTTTTAACTTTATGAATATATGCAACTTTGGTGCCTGTACTATCGGCATCTCGCCATCGGCCTGTGACGCTGATGATTAGCGTGCCATATGTTTCAGTAGGACCGGCAATATTCTGCTAGAATGTCGTCTTTTCAGAAACCATCACCGCCAAGGTAAGCAAGTATGGAAGCCTCCAGTATCACTGTCCCCCTGGCCTTTCTGGCCGGGACATTGTCCTTTATCTCCCCCTGTGTCCTGCCGCTGGTGCCGGTTTATCTGAGCTATCTGTCCGGCAGCACGGTCACCGACGAGCAACAGGCCAGCCGCTGGCATATCTTTAGCCATGCCCTGCTCTTTGTAGGTGGCTTTACCCTGGTTTTCGTCCTGTTGTTCGGGCTACCCACCACCCTGCTGGGCAGCACCCTGGCCCGCTACAATGAACTCATTGCCCGCATTGGCGGTGCACTGGTCATCGTCTTCGGCCTGCATACGCTGGGATTGATTAACATCCCCTTTCTGAATATGACCAAGCGACTGGATCTCGACCATGGCAGTACGCCGGGTTATATCCGCTCCGCGCTGATCGGTATGGCCTTTGCTGCCGGCTGGACACCCTGCATCGGGCCACTGCTGGGTGCAGTGATCTCCATGTCCCTGTCCACACCATCCCAGGGGATGTTCTTCACACTGATCTATGCCGCCGGCCTGGCGCTGCCTTTTCTAATTACTGCAGCCCTGCTGACTCAGGCCACGAATTTCCTGCGCCGCATGAACAAGCATGCCCATGTGGTGCAGTGGATCAGCGGCCTGTTTCTGATCGCCGTCGGCCTGTTGTTAATCAGCGGCAAGTTCTCTGACCTCAATGCCTTTTTCATCCAGTTCACACCTGACTGGCTAGTGGAACATACCTAAGCAAGCGGCCGCGCTTGCCCACTTTCTCTATTGAATACCAGCCCGCCGCTGTTGACGGCGCACATAGGCGATGATATGTCCGACCTCTGTGGCACTGACACCCTGTACAGGCGGCATATCACCGAAGTCCCAATGGTGGTGACGAACACCACTCCTGGCCGCCAGATAAAAGGTCATATCGCCATGATGGGCGGGTTTATAGAAACGATGTACCAGCGGCGGCTCCATATCGGTCCCCCTGGCTCCTCGGCCGTGGCACCGGGCACAATACTGGTTGAACAAGCCTTCGCCCTTACCGGCGTCAGCCACAAAATCCGCCGGCGGTAGAAAAAGCCCTTGCTGAGACTGGCTGGATGGTGATTTTCCACAACCCACCAATGACAGGATGGCAACAAAAACAACTAAAAGAACAATACGGCAATACATCAATACAACGCTCCTTCTCTCCGTAATAGACGATCCAAACGGCCCCGATTGTTCCCTCATACAATGTAGAAATCGCGCACCAAGCGCGGCTTAGCTCGTGCCTCAGAAGCCCCTCAGACTCACTGCAGACGCCACGCGTTTGATGGCCAACTCATAGGCCGCCGTACGCATATACACCTGAGAGGATACCGCCAGCCGCCGCACCTCATGATACACCTGCAGCAGGCGCTCCTCCACGCGGTGCAGCACCGTATCGCGCTGCCAGGGGAATTCCTGCAGGTTCTGCACCCACTCATAATATGAAGCCAGCACCCCTCCGGCATTGGCCAGCAGATCCGGAACCACGGGGATATTACGATCCTGCAGGATTGCATCCGCCTGGTGGGTTACCGGGATATTGGCAGCCTCGACAATCAGGCGGGCCTTGATGCTGGAGGCATTATCGCAGTCGATGGTGGATTCCATAGCGGCCGGAATCAGGATATCACAGGACAATTCCAGCAGTTCAGCATTACTGATCGTGGCGGCATCCGCCATCCCTTTGAGACAACCGTTATCCTGCACATGGCGCTGCGCCTGCGCCACATCGATCCCACTCTCGCACAGTACCCCGCCGCAGACATCGGAGATAGCGATAATCCGAGCGCCCATGGTCGCCAGACTCCGGGCCGCATGGAAACCCACATTACCTAAACCCTGGATCACTACCTGGGCATTCTGCAGTAGCAGTGAACAATCGGCCGCCGCCTGCCGGGCAACACAGGCCACGCCGTGTCCAGTGGCCTCCAGCCGCCCCTCGGAGCCACCCAGTTCCAGCGGTTTTCCGGTCACGATGCCGGGAGTATAGCCATGGGTCTTGCTGTATTCTTCCAGGATCCAGGCCATCACCTGGGGTTGGTCCCCACATCGGGTGCCATGATATCCTGGTGCACTCCCAGCAAGGGTGCCATTTTCTGGGTGAATCGCTTGGTCAGGATCTCCAGTTCATTGCCTTGCAACTCTCCCGGATCCACGGCAATACCGCCCTTGGCACCGCCAAAAGGGATATTCACCAGAGCCGTTTTCCAGGTCATCAGCTGCGACAGGGCGCTGACCTCTTCCAGGCCGGCCCTGGGATGATAGCGCAGGCCACCCTTGAAGGGGCCCCGGGCATGATTGTGATGCACACGATAACCTGAAAAGGTTCTGAGCAACTCCTGACCGTCCCGTCTGACCTTGAGCGGAATACTGATCGCTGTCCTGCGAAAAGGTGACAGCAGTAACTCCCGCTGATCAGGATCCAGCTCCAGGCGCTCAAAGGCACGATGCAAAAAATGCTGCTGGGTATGCTGACAGTCGCATTTATGGGTGTCGGGTGGCATGCTGTTCCTTCATGTTATCAGGTGGTTGCCATAGATAGTTATGCTGAGTTATGCCCATGAAAAATGAGGTATTCCCATAAGCGGGCGGAATCAAGACAGGGCGGTACGGGTCTGGATGCGATAGAGCTCCTCTATCGGGTAAATGGCGACGATCCCGTCGCCCGAGCGACCGGTATAGGCGATGGCCATGATCACCTGTGTGATCTCCCTGGCCATGTCCTTGTGGGTAAAAATATCGATCTTGGCGCAGGGCGCCATGGTCCCTGGCGAATAATGCTCGGCATGATGCCCAAAGCCCTCCCCCCGGGTAATGGTCATACCGCGCACGCCGATTTCCTTGAGGTTTCGCGCCAGTTTGATGACTGCCTCGCGACGCACTATCGCGGTAATTTTCCGGTATTCCATTCAATTCCCCTTGCGTTATTAACTGTGGCTAGCCTGGACCTGCCCGGTGCCCGCCGGCACCGCTCAGGCAGACGCATAATCCTTCAGCCTCACCGGCAGGCGCTGCGCGCCCCAGTTGCCCGGTGTCGCCTCGAAGACACCGGCACAGGGCGTGCCACAAAAACGACAATGGCCCTCCAGGTCAAGATTCCATTCACTGAGCACATACCAGTCGCGCCCGATCAGGCGTTGCCCACAATGATGACAATAGCTACTCTCCCCTTCGAGATCGTGAATATTCCCGGTAAAGGCGTAGCGCACACCATTTTTCACGGCAATATCCCGCGCCCGCATCAAAGTCTCCGGCGGCGTGGCTGGCGTGCCCAGCATCTTCCAGTCGGGATGAAAGGCAGTAAAATGCATGGGCACATCAGGACCCAGATGTTCGACCACCCACTGGGTCATTTGTTCCAGTTCCTGTTCGGAATCGTTCTCGCCGGGGATCAGCAGGGTAGTCAGTTCAAACCAGACGCGGGTATGTTGCCGGAGATAGATCAAGGTATCCAGCACCGGTTGCAGTTGCCCCCCGGCAATATGTTTGTAAAAATGATCGGTGAATGCCTTGAGGTCCACATTGGCGGCATCCATATGACGGAAAAATTCTTCTCTCGGCTCCGGGCAGATATAACCCGCCGTCACGGCTACTGTCTTGATACCCTGCTCATGACAGGCCTGGGCCACATCGATGGCGTATTCGTGAAAAATGACCGGATCATTATATGTAAAAGCTACGCTGCGGCAACCCAGATCCACCGCTGCACGGGCGATGGTCTCCGGCGAAGCGGCATCGGCCAGGGTGTCAATTTCCCGGGATTTGCTGATATCCCAGTTCTGACAGAATTTACAGGCCAGGTTACATCCCGCCGTACCGAAAGAGAGCACCGGTGTTCCGGGAAGAAAATGATTAAGCGGTTTCTTTTCGATGGGATCGACACAGTAGCCGCTGGAACGGCCATAGGTCGTCAGGACGATCTCACCATCCTGACAGGTCCGCACGAAGCACAACCCCCGCTGCCCCTCATGCAGCTTGCAAAAACGCGGGCAAAGATCGCACTGCACGCGACCATCCGCGAGGGCATGCCAATATTTGGTCGCTACAATCGACGGTATACTTTTATCCTTCGGCATTTGCTCACCTCCTTGGCTTAGGCACCCGCAGCAGGCTGCGGACCAGCATAATAAATATACCATGATATCTTTCCAAACAGGTGGCAAGAGGGAATAATGCTGGCATGAGTACTATCAGACCCCCGGCGGTTGCCGGTATGTTCTATCCCGCGGATGCTGACGAACTGCACAGCATGATCCAGGACTTTCTGGCGGCGGCGTCTGCTAACGGACCGATACCAAAAGCGATTATTGTCCCTCATGCCGGCTACATCTACTCAGGTCCGGTTGCCGCCAGCGCCTATGTCCGCCTGTCTCCCGCACACGACTGCATCCGGCGCGTGGTCCTGCTGGGCCCTGCCCACCGTCTGCCCTTCCGCGGGCTGGCGGCCAGCCGCGCCACGGCATTCGCCACCCCGCTGGGCAACATTCCGCTGGACACCGCCTGCGTGGCACAACTGACGGCGCTGCCCCAGGTTCGCTTCCTGGAGGAGGCCCATGCCCTGGAACACAGCCTGGAAGTGCAGTTGCCGTTCTTGCAGGAAGTCCTGGATCGTTTCAGCCTGATACCACTGGTCGTGGGTGATGCCACCAGCGATGAAGTGAGTGAGGTACTCGAGTTGGTCTGGGATGGTCCCGCCACCCTGATCGTCGTCAGCTCCGATCTCAGTCATTACCTCGATTATGAAACTGCCCGGCAACGCGACAGTGTGACCTCCCGTGCCATCGAATCCCTGCAGCCCGAGGCCGTTCACAATGAGGATGCCTGCGGGCGTAATCCACTCAAGGGCCTACTCCGGACGGCCCGGTCGCATTCCCTCCAGGCCCACACCATCGATCTACGCAATTCGGGAGATACCGCCGGCCCCAGAGACCAGGTCGTCGGTTATGGCGCCTATGTCTTCGAACAACAGGCAGATGTCTGAACAGGCACCGGAGGCGCTGAGCCCCGAACTCCGGCAGATCCTGCTGACAACCGCTCGCGCAGCAATAAAATATGGCCTGGAACACCACCGGGCACCGGCGATCGAGAGTCAGGATTATCCACCCGCATTGCAACAACAGGGAGCAAGTTTCGTCACGCTCAGTATCGATGGCGCCCTGCGGGGTTGTATAGGCTCCCTGGAAGCACATCGGCCACTGGTCGAGGATATCAATCACAATGCCTATGCTGCCGCTTTTCAGGACCCGCGCTTTCCGCCGCTCAACAGTGCAGAATATCCCTTGCTACAGGTACACATCTCCGTGCTGTCATCACCTGTCACCATGAATTTCAGCTCTGAAGCGGATCTGCTCCGCCAACTGCGACCCAACATCGACGGTCTGATTCTGGCAAGCCCGGATGGTCGCCGTGGCACTTTCCTCCCCACGGTATGGCAGTCACTGCCAGAGCCCCATGCTTTTCTACAGCAGCTCAAACGCAAGGCAGGATTGAATGAGAATGATTGGCCCGATAACCTGCAGATCTATCGCTACACTATCCAATCCTTCGGTGACGACGCCTGATGCGCCCGGACAAGTGCTCACATGTTCACAGCCGGTTGGCCGGTGGCGGTGCAGTAAAGCGGCATTGTCCAACAGAACCGGAGCCACAATAGCGACCATCGACCCAGATGGCCTTGTCCAGTCGCGCGCCGCGCAGATTGGCGCCGTCAAGATGGGCGCCGGTGAGGTTTGCGTAGGAGAGATCTGCGCCCTGCAGATCGGCACCGCTGAGATTTGCCCCCCGCAAGCTGGCACCGATGAGCCGGGCATCACGCAGATTAGCCCGACGCAGATCAGCCACACTCAGGGTCGCATAAGCAAGATCGGCAGTGGCCAGATTTGCTGCTGTCAGTACTGCCCGGCTCAGTCTCATGTTCTTCATGAGCGCGCCCCGTAGATCGCTGCCGGACAAGGCAACTCCTTCCATGGTGCAATTGCTCCAGTTGACGCCGGGATGCGGAGGCTGGTTGCAGTCTGCCTCAGCCCCCTCCTGCGCCGGCCGGGATAACAGAACCGCGGCGACCAGGGCAATGAAAACCCCCAGCCCGATCACCCCCCCCAGCCGGGCGGCACGGGTACGAGAGGCGACGCGCTTATCTTCCTCGACGTGCCACAAGGGGCAATGCAGTGTCTCCTCGGCTGACTCCTGGCTGCGCCGCTCTGCCACACCCTCGCCCTTATCCGCTACCGGTGACGGTGAGATAGCGCGCTCGTCTTCCCAGCGGCGGGCTGCCTGCAATCGTTCCTGGGCCAGGGGGTCATTCTCGTCCGCCTGCATGACCGGCGGGATCAGCTCCGGCAATTCCGACAGGTGCTTCCACTCCAGAAGGTCGGCACTCAACTCATCCTCTTCCCCAATTCTCCCCAGCAGGATATAACGCGTGATCAATCCAAGCGGGAACGGACCATCGATCTCCTGACCGTGACGCCAGTACCAAAGTTGTGGTGGATGTTGTGAATATTCCTGCATCTTGCTCGCTTTGCCGCCTTGTGCTTTTCCTGCCCGAATAATGTGATCTCGCAAACCAATCGCCCCAGCATAAATACAGGCAATCTTCCTGCCAACATTAAGGGAACGATTTACTACTCTCCTGCGTCTTAATTTTGGTAGGCATTTAGGGGCTGTTAACACTAATTACGTCGTCGCGGTGATGTAAACTAGTGTTAGCTTATTTCCCGGATCAGGAAGGCACGCACCGCCTCGCAATGTAAAGACGGATCGACGGTGCTGTTGCCCGTCAACATCATCCAGAAACGTAAACAAATCAGACCTGGCTGCCGATAACATCAGAGCACACAGACTGTGATCTCGATGCACCGGTTTATAATTTTATATTGACTATAATATCAATAAGTTATATAAAATGGTCAGTTCCAGGGCATAAAAACAAATGGCCAACTCAAGAAATAGCGACCGCAATCTCGCTGTATCAATGGATACAGCCCATCACCCGGAACTGAAACGCAGACGGATCAAGCTGGAAGAATTACGCCAAAAAGGCATCTTCATTATAGATGGCCACTCACAGCATACTCTGCCGGTCATCGACATGCTGTCCAAATCCGGATTCTCCAGGGTCATCCCCTCCGCGGATCACTATCAGGATGTCAATGCCCTGCTACGCGTGTTGCACCAGAATGCCTGCGACATTGACTTGATCCTGCTGGACATCACCAACGTCGACCTGGGCGGACTGGATCTCTGCTATACCATTCAACGACAAAAGAAACTGCGGGACATTCCGCTGGTCCTGATCGCTTCCAAGTCCATGTGGCAGGAGGAGCTCGTCTATTCCGCCTTCCAGGTGGGGGCTACCGACATCGTTTTCAGACCGGTGCAGCGCCTGGAACTGGTCCCCCGGGTAATTTCCGCACTATTGCTGAAAGAGGAACGTGATCTCCGTCAGCATCACAAACACGAACTCGAAAATGAACTGGCGGAACGGAAAGTCATCGAGGCACGGCTGCAGTATCTGGTATCCCATGACGAACTAACCGGGCTCTGGAATCGCAGACGCCTGGAACAGGCGCTGGAAACAGCAGTCTTTCACTGCCAGCGGAAGAAACACATTAGCGCCCTGCTGTATATCGATCTTGACCAGTTCAAACTGCTCAATGACGCCGAGGGGCACGCTGTCGGCGATCGTTTTCTCATGAGCATTGCCAACAAGCTACGTCAGGAAATCGAGTCAGAAGATATTCTGGCACGTATCAGTTCGGATGAGTATGCCATTCTGGTGGGCAACACCAACGAACAAAATACGCTGCATATCGCCGAAGTGCTGCGAAGTTCCATTGACAGATTCCGCTTCAATACCAACAACAAGAATTATCATACCGGTGCCAGTATCGGTGTCGCCATGATCAACCCGGGGGAGGAATTGACAGCAAGCGAGGTGCTGGCGCGGGCAGCACAGGCCTGCTTTGAGGCCAAGACCCATGGCCGTAATATGGTGCATCTGTTCAATCACAATGATATGGAGATGCACATCATCCGTAGCGCCGCCGACTGGGTACCGCGTATCCGCGAGGCACTCAACAAGGACCGGCTCTGCATGTATTACCAACCGGTCATCGACGTTAACACCGGCAAGATCACCGGGCACGAAGCGCTCATTCGCATGCTGGATCATGATGGCAGCCTGATTATGCCGGATAACTTTATTCCCGTGGCAGAACGCATGGGGCTGATTCATGACATTGATCTCTGTGTGATCAATCATGCCATTGATGTCTTGCAACAGATACCTGCCAGCTATCAGCATCTGACGCTGAATATCAACCTGTCCATGTATGCATTCCAGGATCCCACTCTGCTGCCGCTGGTACGCAACAAGCTGGCAACAACGGGGGTCGCGGCACAGCGCATTACCTTTGAAATCACTGAAACCGCCGCCGTCTCCAATTACGCCAATACCCGCAGAATCATCAAGAAACTCCGCGAACTAGGTTGTCGCTTCGCACTGGATGATTTCGGCACTGGCTTCAGCTCATTCAACTACATCAAGCAGTTTCCGGTGGACTATCTCAAGATAGACGGCAGCTTTATCCGCAATCTGGTCCATGACAAGGTGGACCAGCGCCTGGTTAAATCAATGATTGAGGTAGCCAGAACACTGGACAAGAAGATTGTCGCGGAATATGTGGAAAATGGTGAAATACTCAGACTGCTGAAAGAATATGGCGTCAATCTGGCACAAGGCCACTATATCGGACGTCCCGAAAGGGAAATGCAACTGACCTGATCAGCCGACCGGTTGATACCTTTTGCTGCGTAGTACGGGGACCAGTGCTAACCTTCGATCTCGATATCGTCGACCGTCACCACGCTCTTTTTAGCTAACCGCCCGACCTGCCGGCTGTCAGTGCCCCCGCCTTTGCCGCCATGCAGCATGAGCAACAGCTCCGCCTCCGCGCGCACCAGGCCACATGATGACACCAATTCATCAATCCCGGCGCCATTGCGTATCATTTTAGCCGCTTGGTGATACTCACGATCAACAGGGTCGCGCATCTCAAGCTGATCCTGGCGCTCGTGCAAGCGCCTGAGCTGTTGTTCAAGACGGGCGATGTGGTCACCCATACCGCTGGCACCGCTGCAGAGCGCACCAATGTCTGCATTGAGCCCACGTAATGCCTCCTGAGATTGGCTTTCCACCGCTGCCAGGCGTTCGCCGATCAGTTTAAGTTTCCTCACCAGCAGAAGGATCACTACCACCAGAAAAAACAGCATGAGCAGACTAGCGACCATCCAGTACCATCCTTCAGGCATATTCATCGATATGGTTGTCATTTTTGTCCTGCTCATCAGGTGGCGCTTTTCTCTGGTGCTGCGCCGGATTTTCCCGCCGCTCCCTGCCCACTACCTTGCGCGGCGCCTGAGCAGGTGACACCGGCGTCACCACAGGCTTGATGTCACCGATGCCCGCCACGGCCGGCTATCCAAAAAAATAAGTGATGCTTAGATTTCTGCAACATTCTGCCATTCTTCCTGGCTCAGAAACTTATTGACATCCACCAGGATCAGCAACTCACCTTGATCACTGTGCACCCCCTGGATATATTTTGAACTGTCGTCACTGCCGATATTGGGCGAAATATCGATTTCCGATTCTTTCAGATAGACCACTTCTGCCACACTGTCCACCAGCAAACCCACGACCTGCTCACCGGATTCGATAATAATGATCCGCGAAGCGTCATCCACCTCTTTTGCCGGCAGGCCAAAACGCTGACGGGTATCAATTACTGTCACGACATTACCCCGCAGGTTGATGATTCCCAACACATAATCCGGCGCACCGGGTACTGGAGTGATTTCCGTCATGCGCAGCACTTCCTGCACCTGCATGACAGCGATTCCATAGTTTTCATCTGCCAGGCAGAAGGTGACCCACTGGATAACATCATCAACCTTCAGTTTACTCTCATTCATACCATTACCTCTTCATTCAGGATCATCACCAGGAGGCTGCGTGCCAACGTCAAATATCTGTAGCTTGAGTATACCCAAGCATTTTCCATACCAGTTTCCAGTAATTTTTTTCCGCTGTGCGAGCGGTTCTGGCCATACCGACGGTCTTTCAGAGCACCTGCCTCAGGAAGACAGGCGGGTGGCGAGTAAAGAGAGGTCCAGCAAAGCGCACATCTCTGTGGTATGGATGCCGGCAAACCAGGGTTGTTTGACCGCATGCCTGCGACATCTGATGGCTGCTGGTTCAACTTGCACCATCTCCTGCAGCATCGTGCAGGTAAAACCATAGCGCCCCTCAGCAAACAACAGATAGTGCGGCAAGATATCGTCAGACGGCATAGCCGCTGAACCCGGCCTACCGGTCACAAAGGCCGTTTCAACAATGTTTACCATTTTTCCTTGATATGAAAGTAAGCCCTGCAGATGAGGATCCATCCCGGGTACTCTTTGCAGCGCCCTTCCCTGAACGACTGCAGTAAGCTGTACCAGTGGCACCGCCAACTGCAGGCCGGACATCTGAAACAGCAGCACCTGAAAGGGTACTGCCGCCCATGTTGGCGTCCTTACTTGCGCTGCAGGCTGCTCAGAAACTTCAATAGCGCTGGCAACCCGGGGCTCCGATGCACCCGGAATCTCATTCTCCTGTGAGGGTATTTCCTGCAAGAGAGAATCAAGATACTGTTGCAAGGCATCCTGCTGAGACACCAGAACTGGCTGCGGCAAACTGTTCATCCGACCGCCTGCGCGCGCTTTTCTATCGGCCGGATAAGCTGCGCCAACAATTCAGTATAGGCACGGGTACCCCGCGACCAGGGCGCCATGTGCGACATTGGAATTCCCGCCTGGCTGGCTTCCCGGAAGCGGGTATCCACAGGAATATATGACGTCCATAAATGCTGTTGGAACCGCGCCTGTAAGGTTGCCAGTGTTTGCAAGGAGGCACGGGTGCGGCGGTCGAGCAAAGTCGGCACGATCAGATAGGACAGAGGATCAGACCGGGCATGGTCGATCATCTGAATGGTATGCAGCATATGTTCAAGTCCCTTGAGCGCAAGATACTCGGTTTGTACCGGGATGATCAGTTCATCACAACTTGCCAGGGCATTGACCATCAGCACCCCCAGCATGGGGGGACAGTCCACCAACACGTAGGAGAAGTTTTCCCGCAGTGTCCACAAGGCCTGCTTCAATACCAGGCCCTTGCCATGCTGAATACCCAATTGCCGGTCCAGCGTTGTCAAGGCACTGGAAGAAGGCAATAAAAACAGATTATTGATTTTAGTCTGCCGAATCAGGCTGCTCCGGGTAATTGCCTTCCCCTGAAACAGATCATAGACACTCTGCGGAACAGTATCCGGATCCGCACCCAGATAGGTGGTCAGCGAACCGTGTGGATCAAGATCCACCACTAGAGTAGGATAACCTTGGGCAGATAGCAGGCCGGCCAGGGTAATGGTCGTCGTGGTTTTACCTACTCCGCCTTTCTGATTGGCAATCGCCCAGATATTCATCACTGCCTCTGTCCCGTATCACTATTCATAATGAGTAATATTTGAAACCGTTGGCCCCTGATTCTCTGTCTTGCCGACAGCTTCTGTGCCGGGTTTTGTCACGACAGGTTTTTTCTTACTGATGGCATTATGCAGATTGATCGGCGGCGGCATGAATTGCGGCGCGATCACTAAAGGCTTTTCAATCGCAAGATCTGGTGTCAGCAGACCTCTAGACGGCGCAACAGGCAGGCTATAAAGGGGGGCATGTCGCACCTGTTCCAAAGAATTTATCCTGTCCCTGGTGGCAGGCATGATCACGGACTTCCGCTGCCCTACTGACTGCAGAGCTGCGGGAGGTGTACCAGGCTGAGCAGATTCCGTTTCATGCCTCTGGGTGGGTTTCATGGCAACCGACAGCGTTTCCTTGTTCTGCAGCGCCTGCCCTGTTGCCATAGTGCTTGCTCCTACTACGGTACTTTTCCCTGCAGGCTTTTTGATTTCCTTCAAGCCAAGACTGGCACGATCACTGAGCAGCTTTTCCACCATCTGATCCGCCAGCACCACAACCACAACCCGACGATTCCGGGCACGCCCCTTGGATGTTTCATTGCTGGCCACGGGGCGGAACTCACCATAACCCTGTGCTACCAGCCGGTCGGGGGCAATGCCGGAGGCGGAGAACAAGCGCACCACACTAGCGGCTCGTGCCGCCGACAACTCCCAATTGGAGGGATAGACGATAGTTTTGATGGGCACATTATCGGTAAATCCTTCGACCCTGACAGGATTGGGAAAATCCTGCAGTATGCCCGCCAGCTTTTTTATAACGCCAACAGCCTTGGACTGCAGGCGTGCGCTGCCACTGGGGAAAAGTACACTGTCACTGATCAATACCTCAACCCATAGCGCCTTCTGCTTCACCGTGATCAGCCCCTGTGCAACCAGCTTGGCCAATGCCTTGCGAACGTTGTCAGCAATTTTCTGTAACTCCACCAGATTATCGCCCTGCTTGTACTTCTCCTCCAGCAAGGGATCGCGCATGATGCCCTGCTTTGATATTTCCTGAGACAGAAACATCTTCGGCAGTTTAACGATGGCTGCCTTTCTCTGATTGACCTGTTCAGTCGAGGTCACCGGCGCCTTGGAAATGCCACCGATCTGAATGGGCTGCAAGGATTTTGGGGATGATCTGAAGGCCGCCACCAGTGAATCCGATAGCACCCGGTATTTCCCTTCGTTCACTGATGAGATGGCATACATCACAACGAAGAAGGCAAACAACAGGGTAATAAAATCTGCGTAGGAAACCAGCCAGCGCTCGTGATTTTCATGTTCTTCAGGTGCCTTTTTGCGTGCCATAGTCGCTCATTTAACCAGATAGCCCTGCAATTTGGTTTCTATATTGCGTGGGTTCTCTCCTTCCGCTATGGAGACGACCCCCTCGATGATCATTTCCCGAAACTGTGACTGGACGTGAATAGTACTTTTCAGCTTATTGGCCATGGGTAGAAAAAAAAGATTGGCCAGTCCGACACCATAGATCGTGGCCACAAAGGCCACCGCAATACCCGAACCCAGTTTACTGGGGTCCGCCAGGTTGTTCATCACATGGATCAGGCCCATCACCGCACCGATAATGCCGATGGTGGGAGAATAGCCGCCCAGACCTTCATACACCTTGGCTGCCTGGGTATCGTGATATTCCTTGGTACTCATCTCTACTTCCAGGATATTGCGGATAACATCCGGTTCACTGCCATCGACAAGCAACTGCAGTCCTTTTCTGGCAAACAGCTCCGGTTCACTTTCTGCCAGGGACTCAAGCCCCAGCAAGCCTTCTTTTATGGCGATATTGCTCCAGTTGACGATTTTCTCAATCGCTTCATCGGCCGCCATCTTGGGAGCGAAGACAATCCAGGTGGCTAGCTTCAGAGATTTCATGAAAGTGGCCATGGGACTTTGCAGCATAACGGCGCCGATTGTCCCCCCGACTACAATGATAAATGCGGTCAATTGCAGCAGTGATGAAACATGCCCGCCCTCCAGATAGTTACCACCCAGAATAGCGCCAAAAGCCAGAGCAATGCCGATAATACTCAAAATATCCATGGTCTAAGCTCCCTGCGACAAGGCCACGCCAATATCGTCCAGGGACAGTATCGAATCTGTCAACCCGGCATCAATGATGGCTGACGGCATGCCGGCGACCACACAAGAGGCCTCATCCTGGGCCCAGACCGTCGCACCCTTCTTCTTTAACAGGCGCGCACCCTGGCAACCATCCGCCCCCACACCGGTCATTACGATAGCCAGCACCTGTCCGGTGACCACCTCAGCAGCGGATGCAAAAGTGATATCGACACAAGGCTTATATGTCTGCGCCTCAGTTGCCGGAACGACCCTGACGGCATGGCCGCCAGCCCTGGGTTCAATGGTCAATTGTGCGCCCCCTGGCGCCAGCAAGGCGGTTGCCGGCTGCAGGAGATCGCCATTTTCCGCATGCCTGACTGTGATGCGGCAAAGGCTATTCAAGCGCTGGGCAAATGGCGGAGTGAAACTGGCCGGCATATGCTGTACGAGCACGATAGGCAGAGGGAAGTTCTGTGGCAATTTACTCAGCACCTGCTGCAAAGCTGCCGGACCTCCTGTGGAAGTCCCGATAAGCACCATCCGATAACGGGAAAGATCGCATTTGTTGAGTGTTCTTGCGGCCAGACCCCGGACAGGCGTATTCCGTCCGGACAGCAGAGACGGCTTGCCACGCTGCTGAGCGACTCCATCCGCAGACCTGGATGTGCGACCCCTGATACCGACTATACGGACCCGGGCGCACAACTGACGCTTACCGAATTCCCGGTCACTGGAGATCTCCTCTATTTTCTTAGGGAGGAAATCCACCGCACCGGCATCCAGGGCATCCAGCGTTGCCTGGGCGCCTGCCGTGGTCAAAGACGAAAACATCATCACCGGTGTCGGGCAGTCGCGCATGTTGCATCTAACAGCGGCGATGCCATCCATCACCGGCATTTCAATATCCATGGTAACTACATCCGGCTTCAACCGTACAACCTGATCGATGGCTTCACGGCCATTGGCAGCGGTACCGATGACCTCGATATGGGGATCGGCATTTAAAATTGCTGCAATCCGCTTCCTGAAAAAGGCGGAGTCATCCACGATGAGCACTGATACGATCATCAGTATTCCTTAGGCCACATGGGAGTAGTGCTGCATCAGGCCGGGCACATCAAGGATCAGCGATATTCTACCATCACCCGTAATCGTGGCGCCGGCGATCCCCTTGGTACCCTGTAACAGTGCACCTAAAGGTTTGATCACCACCTCTTCCTGGCCCAGCAGATGATCAACCACAAAACCTACCTGGCGGGAACCGATATTGACGATGACAACATGACCATCCTTGCTCGAACTCTCCGCCATCGTACTGTCTGCAAGCAACCACCTCTTGAGGTAGTACAAGGGCAGGGCCTGGTCACGTATCAGCACAACCTCCTGGCCATCTACCGTATTCGTCTTCGATAAATTGAGATGGAAAATTTCTGCAATGCTACTCAGTGGCAGGGCGAAAATATGATGCCCGACCCGAATCATCAGTGTCGGCATGATTGCCAGCGTCAGCGGCACCTTGATGACAATCTTACTGCCCTTGCCCAACTCGGAATCGATCTGCAAAGTACCATTGAGTTGATTGATTCGGGTTTTGACGACATCCATGCCGACACCTCGCCCGGAAACATCCGAGATCTCTTTCTTGGTGGAAAATCCCGGCATGAATATGAGCTGATAGCACTCCTGGGGTAACAGACGACTGGCTGCCTATTCATCCAGCATGCCCTTTTCAATGGCATGCATGCGTAGTTTTTCGGCGTCCATTCCTGCGCCATCGTCCGTAATGGTCAACAGGATATGGTCGCCTTCCTGTTCTGCCGACAGTACAACTGTACCGTTGCGCGATTTTCCGGCACGCAGCCGCGCCTCAGGGGCTTCTATACCATGATCAACTGCATTACGGACCAAATGTACCAGTGGATCTGCCAATGCCTCGACAAGATTCTTGTCAAGGTCCGTTTCTTCGCCCATCAACTCCAGAGTAATTTCCTTGTTCAGGCTCCTTGCCAGATCCCTGACCACACGGGGGAAACGCCCAAAGACTTTCTTAATCGGTTGCATCCGGGTCTTCATCACCGCATTCTGCAGATCGGCGGTCACCAGGTCGAGATTATCAACCGCCATGGCAAGCTCTTCGTTCTCATGAGACATTTCCAGTGTAGTAAGGCGATTGCGCACCAGCACCAGTTCGCCAACCAGATTCATAATGTCATCCAGGCGCCTGGTATCCACCCTGACACTGGTCTCAGCATGTACCTGTGTTGCTTCCTTCTTTGCCGGCGGCGCTGCAGTAGCAGCTTGTTTCGACCTCTCTGATACGGGTACTGCTGCAGGTACTATTGCCGGCTGCTGACCTGGCGCCGGCTTATCTGCCTCATCTTCTGCCATCTCTTTCTTCACCATACCCGGGGCGGTGTCACCATGCAGCTGATCCAGCAAAGCCTCGAATTCTTCATCCGTGATCTCTTCGCTCTCGATGGCTGCTTTATCTGTCGCTGCAGCCGGCGTATCCTCCGGAGGGGGCGCTACTTCATCCGTGGTGGGAACAGGCTGCTCCGGCCTGCCACCATGCACACCCTTACCATGCAACTGATCAAGTAGGGCCTCGAATTCATCATCGTTAATTTCATCACTGACAGAAGGACTATCCGGCGCATCGGCATGACTACTGATCTCAGCGGCTACTGCCGCTGTCACTTGCTTCATCCCTGTGTCCTCGACCGGCACATCCTCAACACAGTGACTTTCGGTCTCCGCTAGCTGGGCAAACTGTGCCAATTGCTGCAATAGCCCCGTATCTGCCGGATCCGGGTCAACGCCCTGCTGGACAGATTCCAGCATGGCCGTCACCACATCATGCACTTGCAGAATAACATCCATCAGCATGGCATCGACCAGGCGACTACCTTGTCGCAGTATGTTGAAAACATCCTCGGCATGGTGGCAGATTTCCACCAATGCATTGATATTCAAAAATCCGGCACCACCTTTGATCGTGTGGTAGCCCCGAAAGACGGCATTGAGCAGTTCCGTGTCCTGAGGTCTGCTTTCCAGATCGACCAGCTGTTCCCCCAGCAGTTCGATGATTTCACCGGCCTCAATCAGAAAATCCTGGAGAATTTCTTCATCTTCTGTAAATGACATGATGTTTCTCTCAAAACCCTAGGCTTGATAACAATTCATCTACTTCATCCTGACTCTTGACCGCATCGGCATCTTCCTTGCCTGGAATCTGTGGTCCCTGAAGTCCTGAGGTGACTTGCGGCGGCGTTTTTTCTTCATCCTGAGGATGCGAGATCCTGATAAAATTGACCAGATGCGCCTCCACTTCCTGCACCAGATCGATCACTCTCCTGAGTGTTTGACCGGTGAGATCCTGGTAATCCTGCGCAATCAGGATATCGTTCAGACAATTACGCAGGATAGTGGTCCGGTCGCTCGCCGTTTCCAGAAAGCCCCCGATCACAGAAGCCATCACCCTGAACTGTTCTGCTGTCATATCCCGGGAGGTGAATTTATGCCATTTTTCACTGATATCTGAAGTGGCCGCAGAGATTTCATCACAGATAGGAATCGATTCCTCTACAGCATTCAGTGTCTTATGGGCCGCCTGATTGGTCATCTCAATCACATAGTTCATTCTTTCCGTGGCATCCTGAATATCGTTCTCGGCAATCGTGGCTATTCTGTCATCTACATGAAAACCCGTCAGGTTGTTGTGTAACTCACGGGTTAGACGGCCCAGTTCCCTGAATATCTCGGTTTCATGTATACGAGTCAGCTCTCCGAGTTCCTTTTTTGCTTCCTCCTGTCTGTCCGTCTCCAGGCAGAGAACGAGATTACGGGCATGTGCCAGGCTTTCTTCTTTTATTATCGTCCCTTTATTCATGTCCTATCCTTCTGCTCAATATTGCGATTGGTTTATGCGGAGATTCTTTCGAAGATCTTTTCTATTTTCTCCTTCAGTGTCGCCGCATTGAAGGGTTTGACAATATAGCCATTGACACCCGCCTGTGCCGCTTCGATAATTTGCTCCTTTTTCGCCTCGGCGGTGACCAGCAATACCGGCAGAGAAGCGAGTTCAGCATCCTCGCGCACCGCCTTCAACAGATCAATGCCCTGCATCCCCGGCATATTCCAGTCGGTAATCAGAAAGTCGAAACCGCCGTTCTGTAGCATAGGCAAAGCAGTGTTACCATCATCCGCCTCACCGGTATTGTTGAAGCCAAGATCACGCAACAGGTTCTTGATAATGCGCCGCATAGTGGAAAAATCGTCCACAATCAGGATCTTCATATTCTTGTCCAAAGCTACCTCCGTATAACAATCAGTCGTTTTTAAACAGGTGCCCAAGCCTGGACTGCAGCCTGATCAGCGCCTGACTGTGAATCTGGCTTACCCGGGACTCACTGACACCGATCACTGCGCCGATTTCACGTAAATTAAGATCTTCATCATAGTACAAGGTTAGCACCAGCCGCTCGCGTTCCGGCAGGATGGAAATCGCCTCAACCAGATTGCGTTTATAATCATCTCTGGCGACACCCTCGAATGGTCCGGAAATACCTTTATCTATTTTAGATTCAATTGAGTCTTCACCATGGCCCATATCCTCGAAGCTGAGCAGTCGGCAACCACTGGCGTCCTGCAGGGTTTTATGGTATTCCTTCAGCGACATATCCAGTTCTTTCGCCACCTCATGATCGCGGGCATCCCGACCGGTGGCATTCTCGATATTGCGCACTGCCTCCGCCACCTGTCTCGCCTTGCGATGTACAGAACGCGGCGCCCAGTCGCCTTTCCTGATTTCATCGAGCATCGAACCGCGGATGCGTATTCCTGCATAGGTTTCGAAACTGGCATCCTGCCCGGCATCGTAGTTGCGGGCAGCCTCGATCAGGCCAATCATGCCGGATTGAATGAGGTCATCCACCTGCACGCTGGGGGGCAGTCTGCTCATGATGTGATAGGCAATACGCTTCACCAGCGGTGCATACTGCATCACCACATCAGCGTACTCATTTTTGTCTTGTTGTAATGAGGTATACATTGCTACGTTATTCATATACGGTCGCCATCGTCTCGTTGCGGATTTTGAAAAGTCTTTCAACAAAAAACTCAATATTGCCACTGGCAGCATCCGGCACCGGCCATTGCTCTACTTTCAGGGCAGCCTTCTTGAGCGCCATAGCTGCCCTGCTGCGTGGATAGGCATCCACTACCGCGCGCTGCTTTTGAATCGCCTTGCGCAGATATTCGTCATAGGGCACCGAGCCGATATAACTCAGCGCAACATCCAGGAAACGATCGGTTACCTTGACCAGCTTCTTGTACAGTTCCACCCCTTCCTGGGTGCTGTGGACCATATTGGCAAGGATACGAAAACGATGCAGGTCATGATCCCGGTTAAGTAGCTTGATCATGGCGTAGGCATCGGTAATGGAGGCGGGTTCATCACAGACCACCACCAGAACTTCATGAGCGGCTCTTGAGAAGGTGATGACACTGTCAGAAATCCCGGCAGCCGTATCAATCATTAGTACATCGGGATTAAAACTCAGCTCACTAAAGGCCCGTATCACCCCTGCATGCTGGCTCTGGCTCAGGTCCACCATCTCTTTAACACCGGAAGCAGCAGGGATGATGCGCAGGCCTGCCGGTCCAGTAACGATTATTTCCTCTAAGGAACGCTCACCCTTGATCACGTGCGAGAGGTTATCGTTGGTCTGTAGCCCCAGCAGGATATCGACATTGGCCATACCCAGATCGGCGTCCAGTAACAAAACCTCGCTACCATTCATAGCCAATGCTGTAGCGACATTCACCGATACATTGGTTTTGCCCACCCCGCCCTTGCCGCTAGTCACGGCAATCACCCGCACGGGTTGAGGCCGGGCAAGGCGATGCAGTCCACTTACTTGAGTTATATTCATCATATTGGCGTTAAGCATTGACTACTTCCTTACCAAGATTTAGTAACACCAGATCCTCATCCACCTTGCTGCCCGCTCGTAACATGACTTCGATACACTGGCTAACCAGCACTTCAGACCGGGCGGGATGAATATCTTCAGGCACTCGCTGACCGTCACAGCTAAAACCGACAGGCAAGTGATGCTTGACTACCGCGCTAAGCAAGCCGCCAAGACTGGTTGATTCATCCAGCTTACTGAAGATACAGCCATCGAGACCGAAGGCAGTGAAGGCCTGAATAATATCTTCCAGACCTGATGCCCGCGTAGTAGCCAGCAGGAGCAGGAATTTTTTTATCTTATGTGCTTCATTAACGAGGATGCTTTTTTGTTGCAGCAGCTTGCTGTCGTGCTGCCCCATGCCTGCAGTATCAATGATCACCAGACTGCGGTCATACAAGTCATCCAGTATCCGATGCAATTCTTGCTGGTTATCGGCGACGCGTACCGGCACATCAAGTATCCGCCCATAGGTCCTGAGCTGTTCATGAGCACCCACCCGGTAGTTATCGATGGTAATCAGCGCCACATGACGATGGCCGTAGCGCAAGGCATAGCGTGCTGCAAGTTTTGCTGCTGTCGTGGTCTTCCCGACCCCCGTTGGACCTACCAATGCGACAATGCCACCACGGGCCAGAATATCGTCTTGCGGGATAATGATTTTCTCTGCCAGGATTTCCCGGGACTGCTGCCAGGCCTGTTCGATCGGAATATCCATGGTAATTTCCGCAACAATTTCATTACACAGGGCGGCACTGAGTCCGACTTTCATCAACCGTTGCAACAATTCCGCACGTTGCGGATGTTTTCTGACCAGATCGCCCCAGGCCAGACCCGACAGCTGGTTCTCGAGAATATTGCGTAAATACTGTAGCTCGCCGCGCATTTCCACCAGGGTCGGTTCCTGACTCCAGATATTTTCGGTTACGGGATGTTTCTCAGAAGTCCTGGCTTCGGCCTCCCTCTGGTGTTGCTGTACAGGGGCCGCAGCCTTGCGCTCACTACGCCTGGCTGCAGGCGCCGGCGCCACGTTGCGGACCATCGTTTCATCGAAGTCCACCGCGGCAACGATTTCAACACCACCGTTGACCTGTTGATTGGAGAGAATGACAGCATCCGGCCCCTGTTCTTCACGTACTTGGCGTATCGCCTGGCGGATATTTGGAGCAAAATAACGTTTAATATTCATTCAATCTGTACCCTGATGCTTGCTGTTTCAGGCGGCCTGCTGCCCTACGCTGGCCACAATTCTGATCTGTTTGTTATCCGGTATTTCATCGTATGAGAGCACATGTAATTGCGCTAACGTGTGTTTCACAAAACGCGCCAATACTGACCTAAGTGGCGCGGAGGTCAGTAATACCGCCGGTTGTCCCGCCAATTCCTGCTGTTGTACCGCCGCCGTCAGTGATTGGTGAATTCTGTCGGCCAGTCCGGGTTCGACACCGAAACCGCCACCTTCACCCCTAACCGACTCTTGCAATAACTGTTCCAGAGTAGGGTCAAGAGTAATCACTGGCAGCTTAGACTCCAAGCCATTGATATTCTGTATAATCTGACGCCCCAGAGCGACTCGTAGGGCAGCGGTCAGTACGCCGGGGTCTTGACTCACAGGGGCCTCGGCTGCCAGATTCTCAGCAATGGTGCGTACATCCCGCAGGGCAATTTTTTCTTCCAGCAAGTTGCGCAGCACCTTGTGAATCACGCCCAGTGGCAACAGATCTGGCACCAGCCCCTCCACCAGTCTGGGATTGCTCTTCGCCATATTATCCAGCAACTGCTGAACCTCTTCCCTGCCCAATAACTCATGAGCGGAGTTCTGTAGAATATGACTCAGATGCGTGGCGATGACGGTCGTGGTATCCACCACGGTATAACCCATGGTCTGGGCCTGATCACGCTGATTAGGCTCGATCCAGATCGCATCCATCCCGAAAGCAGGGTCCTTGGCCGGTATACCGGCAAGCGTGCCAAACACCTGTCCGGGGTTGATCGCCATTTCCCGTTCGGGATACACCTCCGCTTCCCCCACGGTGACCCCCATCAAAGTAATACGGTAACTACCTGGGGAAAGCTCCAGGTTGTCGCGAATATGAACAGCGGGGATCAGGAAACCCAGTTCCTGGGTCAGTTTTTTTCGAACACCTTTAATACGCGCCATCAGCTGGCCACCCTGATTCTTGTCAACCAGGGGGATCAGCTTGTAGCCAACTTCCAGACCGATGGTGTCTACCGGCACCACGTCGTCCCAGCTCAAATCACGCTGCTCCGGCGCCACCAGTTCCGTCGCCGGTTCTTCAGACACCCCTTCCTGTGGCGTCAATGGATGATTACGCCGATAGATTAGATAGCTGCCGGCACCGGAAAGGGACGCAAGCCCCAAAAACACCAGATTAGGCATCCCGGGTAACAGACCGAGAATGCCCAGTATCCCCGCCGTAACACCCAATGAACGAGGATTATTCATCAGTTGGCCAAGAATCTGCCCGCCCATATCCTGTTCCTTGGAAACCCGGGTAACCATGATGGCGGCAGCGGTAGACAATACCAGTGAGGGTAGCTGTGCGACCAGACCATCACCGATCGTCAGCAGTGTATAATTGCGCAGGGCATCCGAAAACGCCATGTCATGCTGCAGCATACCGATGGCAAAACCACCAATAATATTGATAAACAGGATCAGGATGCCGGCAACCGCATCACCACGCACAAACTTGCTGGCACCATCCATGGAACCATAGAAATCGGCCTCAGCCACCACATCCTCGCGGCGGCGCCCGGCCTCTTCCTGATCGATGATGCCCGCATTGAGATCGGCATCAATGGCCATCTGTTTACCCGGCATGGCATCCAGGGTAAAGCGGGCGCTCACCTCGGATATTCTACCGGCACCTTTGGTCACCACCACGAAATTGATGATGACCAGAATGGCAAAGACCACCAGGCCGACGGCATAATTACCACCAACAACAAAATCACCAAATGCCTGGATCACTTGTCCGGCAGCACCAGTGCCGGTATGTCCTTCCAGCAGCACCACGCGGGTCGAGGCGATATTGAGTGCCAGGCGGAGCAGCGTGGCCAACAGCAATACCGTAGGGAAAGTGCCAAATTCCAGTGGTCTGCGACTATAAACACTGGCCATAACGACAATCATCGATAGCGCAATATTAAAAGTGAAGGCGATATCCAGCAGGGTGGGTGGCAGGGGCACCACCAACATCGCCAGAATCGCCATCAATAGCAGGGGGGCACCCAGCAGTCCACTGCGCCCGATATCACGGAAACTCATTACTGCGGTCGATTCAGCCATTGCGTTCTCTCTCCAACATTGTCTTTTTTATACCGCTGATTTCACAACCAGAAGCGACCAGCATCAGTCATACCTCATGTCATCCGGAATCGGAAGCTCACCGATATTGATATCACTCGTTGCCGCGCCGGCTCCACGCCGGCGCAGTTGATAGGTATAGGCGAGTACCTGTGCGACTGCCATAAAGAGGCCTGCCGGGATCTCCCGCTGCAATTCAGTGGTATGAAACAGAGCACGCGTCAGCGGTGGCGCTGTAACCACCGGTATCTGATGCTGGGTGGCGATATTGCGAATATGGGCAGCAATCAAACCTTTACCCTTTGCCACCACCACGGGTGCTGCCGACCCGGACTGATCATAGCTTAGTGCCACCGCATAGTGTGTGGGATTGGTAACCACCACATCCGCCCTGGGCACCTCCTCCATCATGCGACGCTGTGCCATCTCTTGCTGTACCTCTCTGACACGCCGTTTCATTTCAGGATTACCATCCGTTTCCTTGAATTCGTCCTTAATTTCCTGGCGTGTCATACGTAGTTGCTTGGTGTAATCCCATAACTGAAACGGAACATCAATGGCGGCGATCAGAATCATGGCGCTGCTCAGTGCCAGAAATGACCAGAGCAGTAGGTGTCCGCTATCAGCCAGGGCTGGCATGACGGACTTGGTCCCCAGAAGCAGAATATCGTCCACGTCGCCCCATAGCAGTAACATGGCGATCATCAATACCAGTAAAAATTTCGCCAGTGCCTTTAGCAGCTCCATCAGCCCGCGCACGGAAAAGACCTTGCCCAGCCCCTTGACCGGATTAAGCTTTTCCCACTTGAAGGCCAGCGCCTTGGTACTGAATGACCAGCCACTAAGCACCAGCGGTGAAATCAGGGCCACCAGCAAGATCAGTAACAACAGGGGCGCAAGCGCCAGCATGGCCTGGTAGATTGCGGATATCAGCATTTTTGGCAAAGTCCCGGGGTTGACAAGATCTTCCCGTTGAAGCTGAAAGGTACCCTGCATCATCCCCATGATGCCATTGAGAATACTGTTACCAAAAATGATCATGGCGCCACCCGCTGATAGCAGCACCGCCATGGTTGAGAGCTCACGCGAACGGGGTACCTGACCTTTTTCCCTGGCCTCAGCGCGACGTTTCGCGGTAGGTTGTTCTGTTTTTTCCTGAGCCTTGTCTTCTGCCATTTCACTAAGCTCCGATGATCATGCCCAGGCTATGGAAGGCATTGTCCAAAAGTTGACTGAACTGGGGCAAAAATACTGACAGTGACACCAGCATGAAAACGAAGCCCATCATCAGGGTAATGGGAAAACCGATGGCAAAGACATTCAACTGTGGAGCGGCACGCATCATCACACCAAACGCGATATTGACCAACAGTAATGCCGTCACCGCAGGCAGGGAGATCAATACCGCGCCCTTGAAGATCCAGCCCGCCCAGGACAAGAGTATCCACAGCCCACTGGCGCCAATAGTCAGGGTATCAACCGGCATAGTAGTAAAGCTGTCCACTAGCACCCTGATCAAGATCAGATGCCCATTGAGGGCAAGGAATATCAGCGTTGCCAGGATCGTATAGAACTGGCTGATCACCGGAACCGTGACACCATTGGCCGGATCGTTCATTTGCGCAAAACCCAGCCCCATAGTCATCCCGATCACCTGGCCACCGGATTCAATGGCACTGAACACCATGCGAATCATAAAGCCCATCATAAAACCGATTAACAACTGGTTGGCCGTGATCAGCAAAGCTTGCAGGCTGAAAGGATCGATGTGCGTTACTGCGGCGGGAATAACCGGCACAATAATCACGGTCAGTGCAATCGCCAGACCAAGACGCGTGCGCACCGGAATCAATCGGGTTCCAAGAATAGGCGTCATGGTAAAAATGGCGGCAATTCTCATAAAAGGCCATAAGTATGCGGGCAGCAGATCGAGTACGGCATTGATGTCAATCTGCATGTGCCTGTTCTCTCACTAACGTAGCTCTCCTGGACCATTAAATCTGTGCTTAACCGATCAACTGCGGGATACTACTGATCAATTGGGTGGTATAATTGATAATAGTCTGCATGATCCATGACCCCCCAATAATCATCACCACAAAGACCACCAGCAGTTTGGGTATAAAACTCAGTGTCTGCTCGTTGATCTGCGTCGCCGCCTGGAACATGCTGATCAGCAAACCTACGGCCAGTGCCGGCAACAGCAACAGCGAGATAATCATCAAGGTGACATAGAGTGCATCTTTACCGATGGTCAAAACAGTTTCCGGTGTCATGTTCGGTTCTCCTTCACACGACAAAGCTCGAGGCCAGGGTACCCAGAATGAGCGACCAACCATCCACTAACACGAACAGCATAATTTTAAATGGCAGTGAAATGATCAATGGAGACAGCATCATCATCCCCATGGACATCAGGACACTGGCTACCACCAGATCAATAATCAGAAAGGGGATGAATATCAGAAATCCGATCTGAAAGGCTGTCTTCAACTCGCTGGTGACATAGGCCGGCACCAGCATGGAAAAAGGGACCTCATCCGCAGTTTTGACCTCTTTTCCGGATATTTGAGAGAACATGTCGATATCACTGTCACGGGTCTGGGAAATCATGAATTTCCGGAATGGTGTTGCTGCAGCCTTCACTGCTTCATCCACAGTTATCTTCTCTGCCATATAAGGCTGCACCGCATGCTGATAGATATAATTAAAAACCGGCGTCATCACGAACAGCGTCAAAAATAATGCCAAACCTATCAGAGTCTGGGTTGTGGGCGTCTGTGCAGTCCCCAATGCCTGTCGCAGGATGGCCAGTACGATGATAATGCGGGTAAACGAGGTCATCATCATCAGTGCCGCCGGCAACAGCGTCAGCACCGTCATCAATAACAGTATCTGAATACTTAGTGTGTAGGTCTGTCCACCTGTGGCATCTCCTGTTACGGTCAGCGCGGTTAAACCCGGATCAGCCCAGATTTTTCCTAGCGGCGCGATCGTCATCAGAACTATGAGGATAATTTTTTTCATTTTGATGGCAGAATTTTTTTCTTGATCTCATTCTTCAGGCAATGGGTAAAACTGTCTCCTGCCTGTGCCTCCATGGCATTCTTACTGGTTTTGATCACTGGCGTATCGAAAACATGCAGGGTTTGTATCCTTCCTGGCGATACCCCCAGCAGCAGCTGGGTTTCACCAGTTTGCAGTACAATCACCTTCTCCCGCTGACCGACCGATAGTCCGGCAACAACCTTGAGATCTTCATTGAGCAGACCTGAAAAGCGTCCATAGCGTCGAAAGAACCAGGCACCTGCGAAAATAATGGCAACGACGAAGATCAGACTGGTGATAATCTGTAACACTTGCCCGGCGGATGCAGCGTCAGCAGCCATAACATGGGTCTCCCTGTGAATTTCCCGAATCAGGAGGATAATGATTCATTGCAGTTTTTTCACCCGTTCAGCCGCACTGATGATATCGGTGAGTCGGATGCCAAATTTTTCATTGACGACAACGATCTCTCCATGGGCAATCAGGGTACCATTCACAATGACATCCATGGGCTCACCTGCGAGCCGGTAAAGTTCCACTACTGAGCCCTGATTCAGTTTCAACAGGTTATTGATTCTGATCTTGCTACGGCCAATTTCGACGGCCAGGGTCACCGGGATATCGAGGATCATCTCCAGGCTGGAATTCTCCAGGCTACCCGCTGTTGCATCATCCTCAAGATTCTGAAATCCTGCTTTCTGATATTGCCCTTCTGCTACACTCATTTCTCCCGTAGTGGCATCACCTGCATCTGCTTCACTTGAACCGGCCTGCTCTGCCAAAGCCGCGCCCCAGTCTTCATCTGCTGAAGCACTTGCCTGAGTTTCATCATTCATTGGCTACCCCCTGCTGTCTTCGCTAGCTGTTGGTGACTTTTATTCATAATATGACTGGTAATCTTGATGGCATTTTTACCGTTGGATACTCCGAAAATCCCGTTAAAAACCGGGATTTCTTCAATACGTGCGGTCACGGTGCGCGGCATCTCGATGGGGATAATGTCCCCCTTACGAAGCTTGTTGACATCACCAATCGTCATCTTGGTTTCCAGCAGAGTGCTGCCGATCTCCAGTTCCGCCAACATGATTTCTTCGCGCAAGGAATGCATCCAGCGTTCGTCCGTGTCGACGCGGTCACTCTGGACACCAGCATCCAGCAGCTCACGGATAGGCTCAATCATCGAATAGGGCATGGTGATATGCATATCACCACCACCACCTTCCAGTTCGATATGAAATGTTGAGACCACAACCACTTCGCTTGGGCTGACAATATTGGCAAAATGAGGATTGACCTCCATACTCAGGTAGCGGGGGTCAATCTTGACGACTGGGCTCCAGGCCTCTTTCATATTCTCGAAAGATTGATCAAGAATAATCCTGATCAGACGCTGCTCGGTGGGTGTGAATTCCCGGCCTTCTATCTTGGCGTGAAAACGGCCATCTCCACCGAAAAAATTATCCACAATCGTGAACACCAGATTCGGGTCAAAAACGACCAGTGCAGTACCCCGCAAGGGGTTGACTTTGACAAGGTTAAGGCTTGCCGGCACAAACAAACTATGTACATATTCTGCAAATTTCAACATCTGCACACCGGCGGAGGAAATTTCCGCTGTGCGCCGCAACATATTGAAAAAACTAATCCGCAGATAGCGTGCAAAACGCTCGTTGATCATTTCCAGGGTCAGCAGCCTGCCCCTGACGATCCTGTCCTGACTATTAAAGTCGTAGCTGAGGGCTTCGCCATCGGCAACCGCCTCATCCTCTTCGGTCTCGACATCACCACTGGAAACGCCATGCAATAGCGCATCTATTTCATCCTGGGATAACAGATCATTGACAGACATATTCTTACTGCATTACAAAGCTGGTAAAATAGACTGCTTCAACACCGGGATTACCAGTTTTCTCTTTGAGGATGTTCTGTATCTCAGCCAGTGCTTCTGCACGGATTTTCTGTTTCCCCGATAGTGAGCTGATCGTTTCATAGTCAAGCCCACTTAGCATCATCAACAGATTATTCCGAATCAGAGGCATGTGGGTTTTGATTTTTTCCGACATACCCTCATCGTAGGTCATCACTTCCATCTTGACCTGTAGATAGCGAATCTGGTTGTTCTCGATAAAATTAACCACCAGTGGATCGCCCAACTCTACATAAAACGATGGCCGTTCTTCTTTCTTCTTGGCATGCTTCCTGGATTTCTTATTGGTGGATTTTTCTATCTTGCCCTTATCCCCCTCTGCGGCAACACTACCTCTTTCATGTGTCAGCGCACCGCTGAGGTACAGGGTTGTCCCGATACTGACGGCAATCAGCAGTAAGGTGCTGATTATGATAAGTATGATGAGTAGCAGGTTTGACTTTTTTTTGGGCTTCTTTACGTCATCATCGTCATCGATCTGGTCATCAATAGCCATGTCTGTTCCTTCCCGGATAAATCGCTGTTGTGTTTGTCTTCACAACTTCTTAGCAATAGACATGCCACAAATTTATTTATATTTTTACATTAATAATCAGTCTGTTATTTACTTCGCAATTGGCGCGGCAGTAATTTGGCGGGCATTCTCGTGCGCAGACTGCCGAATTAATGTCAGCCTGCCTACGCAGGGAACCATCTGGTATCAAGGAAGTCAAAAGGTTCCCGGGCCGATAACGGGGTCAGCTCCGGACACAACAAAAAGGCTAAGCGTATAGATCAAGCATACCCTGGCGGGAGAGAACTGAGTCCGCTTCGGCCACTGAAGTCAGCGCCGTGGGTTCCGCTTCATCCTGTTCCGGATAACCAGGAGCTACAGCAGGGTTCCCATCCTGACGGTGTTCCGAGTAAGAATGCTGGGCGACATCAATATTGATAAGATTCAGTCCATTATCGTTCATGAGTTCCCGCAAGCGCGGCAGCGAAGCATCCAGGCTGTCCCTCACCAGGGCATGAGAAGCATTAAAGTGGACGCTGAGTTGGTCGTCCTGCAACTGTATGCGGACATCCACACTTCCCAGGTTAGGAGGATTAAGCCGCAACTGGGCAACATGCAACTTCTGGCTGAGCACCCACTGCACATGGCTACCAACCTCTTCACCCCAGCCTTTTGCTTGAACCTGCGTCTCCACCGGCAGGGAAATCACCTGTTTATCCGGAGCCTGGATCTGCGCCGGCAGTGCATGCGCCTGCGGGGTTGTAGTCATCACCGCAAGACTGTCCGCCATGGATGCCGCGGCATGCACGAAGCCTTTATCGCCGGTAACGGCAGACAATGATGCGCCCCCCGTCTCCCCCTGATAGGTCGCGGTGGCTGAATTTACGGAATCAGCAGGTACTGGCAGTTGTCCAGTGGATCTGTTGGCCAGTCCACCGTCATCCGCGGGCATCGTCATCGTACCAGCGGTCGCATTTCCTGGCTGATTAACGGTCGGAGACTGCACCGACTGTAATGGTGTCTGCGGAGAAAATGCGATCACATTTCCCGGCAATGGATCTCCCTCCGCCTCATCGGTGTTATCTGTCTTCTGCTGCAGCTTCCCGGTGAGTTGCTGCACCATCAGCGGGGTAGTTTCTGTAGAATCCTGTCCCGACTGAACTGCTATATCACCAGGTTCAGTAGTCACGACCTCCGGCAGTACCTTGCCGTCAAGCGGCAATTCCTGCTGTGCGACCGTTTTACCTGGATTCACCTGGACCACTGAAAGTGCAGTGCTGGATTCATCACTCATTGAACCCTGTGACGCCAGCAGCAATGAGAAGCGCTGCCCATCAGCAGTAGAATCCTGAGAGCTCGTATTGCCTCCCGGTTTCTGCTGATCTGGCGAAGCTGTTGCTGATGGCGCGATACTGAGGGGATCCTGTGACATAGTTTTACCTCTAAACAGTGATCGGAAAAACACTCACATTATTATCAGCAAGGTTTATGCCACCAGAAGTATCGGGAGATTGTATGCGCAGCCCGACACTATGATTTTATATGCTGCGCCTTTTCATCGGATTCTTTCTGTTCTTGCTTCAGGAGCATCTGATATTCCTGTGTCTTGCAACGCAGCTGATAGTTACCGAGCACTCTGGAATCAAGCCGTGCCTCGTGCCATGACTGATTCTTGATGGCCAGTTCCTGGCGGCTTTCCTCGATCAATTGCTGTTGCAGGGTGATTGCCCCGGACAACTGATTGATAAAACGGCGATACTCATTAATTTTGCCAATATCGGCACCGCTGCCGCCCAGGGACTCCAGACGCCTCATATAGTCGTGCTGGTATTGCTGCAGTTCCTGCAACTGGTCTTCTCTTTCCTCTAGCTCTTGCCTGCTACTGTTGAGCATGGCCACCGCGTCGTGCTCACGATTTTTGGCCAGTTTTACAATAGTATTCATGCGCTGTGATTTTTTCATGACGGCTTTATGCAGGGACCTGCGGTGACAGATTCTGCTCTTCCTGAAGCAGGGTAGCCAGTTTGTTGAGACTCTCCGTCAAGGTTTCTTTTTCATAAACACTCTGCTGCAAAAAGGCCTGCAGCCGTGGAAAGTATTTGACGGCCTCATCCAGAGCGGCATCGTTTCCCGGGCGATAGGCGCCCACACTGATCAGATCACGATTGGCCTGATATGCCGAATACAATTGCTTGAAACGTTTCACCAGTGCCTGCTGGGATAGCTCGGTAATATCATTCATCGCCCTGCTGATGGAAGCCTCGATATCAATCGCCGGATAATGCCCGGCATCAGCCAGCGCGCGGGACAGGACAATATGGCCGTCGAGAATGGCGCGGGCGGCGTCGGCCACAGGATCTTGCTGGTCATCACCCTCGGTAAGCACGGTATACAGCGCAGTTATGGAGCCACCGCCACTGTCACCGTTCCCTGCCCGCTCCACCAGCTGAGGCAGTTTGGCAAAAACCGAAGGCGGGTATCCTCGGGTTGCCGGTGGCTCACCGATAGCCAGGGCAATTTCACGTTGCGCCTGGGCAAAACGCGTCAAGGAATCCATCAACAGCAATACCCGCATACCCTGGTCACGAAAATATTCCGCGATACTGGTGGCCAGCATCGCACCATGCAGGCGCATCAGGGGCGGGATATCCGCTGGCGTGGCAACAACAACAGCCCGCGCCATCCCTTCTTCACCGAGTATACTCTCAGTGAATTCCTTAACCTCGCGTCCCCGTTCACCGATCAGCCCGACTACCGTCACGTCGGCATTGGTATTACGCGTCATCATCCCTAGCAGTACGCTCTTGCCGACACCACTACCGGCGAACAGCCCCAGACGTTGCCCGCGCCCGATGGTCAGCAGTGCATTGATGGAACGGATGCCGACATCCAGCGGTTCACTGATCCGCTGCCTGGCCAGTGGGTTAATCGGTGAGGAAATCAGCGGGATTCTTTTTTCCTCCCGTAAAGGCCCCTTACCATCCAGAGGCTTGCCAGCCCCATCCAGCACGCGCCCCAACAAGGCGGAACCGCCAACCGCCTGATAAGTCTTGCCAGTAGGTGTCACCGCTGCATTCGGCAGCAACCCACGAATATCACCTGTCGGCATCAAGAAGGTTTTTTCTCCTGCGAACCCCACTACTTCCGCTTCGATCTCACGGCCCTGCGTACTGCGTATCAGGCACCGATCTCCAATGGCAGCCTGACAACCTACCGCCTCAATAGTCAGTCCCACCATGCGGGTTAGTTTCCCTTCCACAATCAGCGGTACCGGACCGGCTATTTTCTCCCGCCGTCTGGCGATCAGTCGACGCCAGATTTCACTGCGTTTTTCCTCACTGGCTGCCGTCGTCACCGCGATCTCCTCCCAATAATTCAGTTACCACCAGGGCCAAACGTTTTTCCAGAGTTGCATCGATCTGTGAAGTCTCTGTGACTACCCGGCATCCGCCACGACTCAGCACCGGATCCTCAACGATTTCCCAGCTATTCTCTGTCGCAGCGTCAGTCAGCGTGGCACGCACATATTGGGCATCCTCCGGGTTGAGATAAAGCCGGATACTGCGTGCGGCCAGCGGCAGCTGGCCCAGCGCCTGCCTGATCACAGCAATGATCTGCCCGGGTTCCGTCTTGAGTTCCCGGCGAATAAGATGACGCGCTATCTGCACGGTCAATTCGGTCAACTCATCCACCACCAGTTGGTCCAGCTCCTGGAGGGGTTTGTTCAACTGGGTACAGATCCTCTCCAATGACTGCACCCGATCGCGGATGATTGCCTGACCCTGCGCAAGCCCTTCTTGCCTGCCCTGGGAAAAACCCTCCTCACGGGCCTGCTGCTGTATCTTCTCCAATTGTCCGGCCGTCATCAAACCGGGGTTGGCCATCTGGTTAACCGCTGAAGTATCGGCATCAGCAATGCCGGCTGCCCCCTCGCCTACCTCGGGAAGTTCCCAGCGTTCATACTGGGCCTGTGCTTCTGTTGTAATCACCCTAGACAAATTCTTCCGTTCCCTTGCCACCCAGGGCGATATCACCGGATTCCGACAACCGCCGGGCAATCACCAGGATCTCCTTCTGTGCGGCCTCCACCTCACTGAGTCTCACCGGACCCTTGGCCTCCAGATCATCTCCCAGCATCTCGGCGGCCCGTTTGGACATATTGGCGAAGACCTTCTCCTTGATTTCATTATCAGAGCCCTTAAGCGCCAATACCAGGGTCTCAGAAGAGATCTCACGCAGCAAGGCCTGCATGCCACGATCATCCACACTGGCAAGATCATCAAATACAAACATGAGATCCTGAATTTTCTCACCCAGCTCGGCATCGAATTCATTGATCTGGTCCATGATCACTTCTTCTGCTGAGGCCTCCATCAGATTCAGGATATTGGCGGCGGTCTTGATACCACCAACTGAGGAGGATTTCACATGGGCATTGCCAACAAACTGCTTTTCAATTACTTCGTTGAGTTCTTTCAGGGCAGATGGCTGCAGTCGATCCAGTGTAGCAATCCTCAACAGAACGTCGGATCGCACTTTTTCCGACAATAGCAGCAGTACCTCGGCGGCCTGTTCACTGTCAAGATAGGACAGGACCACGGAAATAATCTGTGGATGCTCCAGCTTGATAATCTCCACAATAGCGCGTGGATCCATCCACTTCAGCTGTTCAAGGCCACCCGCCGTTTCTCCCATCATGACCCGGTCAATAACATTGCCGGCCTTATCCTCACCTAGCGCCTTGACCAGCACGCTCTTGAGGTAATCATGGGAACCTACCCCGATGGCCGTCTCGTTGCTGACGGTTTCGACAAACTCGTTGAGGACGGAACCGGCCTGTTCCTTGGTGATATTCTTCAGGTTTGCCATAGCGGTGCTGACTTTATGCACTTCTTTGGGTCCGATATGCTTGAGCACCTCAGCAGCGCCCTGTTCGCCCAGGCTCATTAACAGTATAGCGGCACGTTCAAGACCACCAACCCCGGATGAACCCCTGTTTGAATCAGCCATTTCCGATCACCACGCTATTCACTGGCCACCCAGTTATTAACGACCTGGGCCACACGCTTAGGATCCTGGGCCGCCAAGGTCTGGGCGGTATTGAGATTAGTATCATAACTGCCAGTTGCACCCGGAAGACGCGGGACCGACTGATCACTGAGGCTCAACTGGTCCTCTGCAAAAGCACCCGGCAACTGGCCGGCATTTCCTCCCGCTGTCGGGAGGGCCTTACCTTTGGCAGCAAGATCACGCATGACCGGCTTCAACACCCCAAAGACCAGGAAGCCTATCAAGCCAACCACCAGCACCTGTTTTATTAGATTCCAGAGATTATCACCTGCGAACATCGATGGCTCCGGCAAGGCCTCTGGCGTAGGGGGCACAGCAAAGGCTGCGTTGACCACATTAATCCGATCACCACGGAGCGCATTAAAACCAACAGTCTCCTTGATCAGACCAGTGATTCTTTTGATTTCATCACTATTCAAAGGTGTCCTGATGGTTTCCCCATCCTCATTGACGGTAGTCTTGTTATCGAGCGCCACAGCAACGGTGAGTCGGCGAATCTTGCCCCCGGCAGCACGGGTATGGCTAATGGTTTTATCCAGCTCGTAATTGCGCGTTACCTTGCGGCTTGAACTGCCGGGTTGTTCCGCCTGCACAGGCGTCGCTTCTTTCTTTCCCGACTGGCGATCAGGTTGATTCGAGACACTGCCGGGGATTCCGCCTGCCGGAGCTTCCCCCGTCGTCTTCTCTTCCATGGTCTGTTCGCTACGAATGGCGGGATCATCAGGATTATAACTTTCCCGGGTCTGCTCGGTGACAGTATTATCGATCTCGGCTGAGACCTGGGCACGCACCGCACCGGCGCCCATAATCGGCGTCAGGAGACTTTCTATTCTTCTAATGTAATAATCTTCCACACGTTTGCGGTAAGCGAAGTGCAGCGCTGTCAAACGCATATCGCTGGAACTCTCCGGCGTGGTCAACAAATGACCCCGCTGATCGATGATCGTCACCTGGCTGACATCCATGTCAGGGATACTGGTTGCCACCATATGGCCAATTGCCGCCACCTGCTCCTCACCCAGCGTTCTACCTGAGTACAGATCGACAGTGATCGATGCGGTCGGTTTGCTGCGCTCCCTGACAAAGACGGTACGCTTGGGTATGGCCAGATGTACTCTGGCACTGCGCACCGAATTGATCGACGCAATCGTCCGGGCCAGTTCTCCCTCCAGCGCATGTTGATAACGGGCGTTCTCCATAAACTGGCTGACACCAAAGGTCTGCTGTTTGTCCAGCAATTCAAAACCGACACCTGAACCTCGTGGCAAACCCTGACCCGCCAGCTTGATGCGGGCATCATGAATACGTTTTTCCGGCACCATCACAGCACTTTCATCTGCCGACAGTTGGTAGGGAATTGTCGCCTGTTGCAGTGCCTGAGCGATTTCGGCGGCATCCTGGGTACTGAGATTGGAATACAACAAACGATAATCCGGGGTCTGAGACCACAACACGGCAGCGACGCCGATGGCCACACTGGCTGCCAGGCCAACCATCAGACCGATTTGCCGCAGCCAGCCAAGATTGTTGAATCCCCGGGATTGCGATATAAGTTCTTCAGTTTTTACCAATGCCATCTTCTACTCCGGAAAAATTATATCTACATGTGGACGGTAAAATACCGTTGCCTGCCAACAGTGTGATTGTCTGTACCACTGTCTTCATGAGCGCCCTCAGACCTGCATGTTCATGATATCCTGATAGGCCGAGATGAGGCGATTCCTGACATTGAGCATCAGCTGAAACTCGATGCCTGCCTTCTGACTCGCTACCATCACCCGAGAGAGATCGAGATTGCTGTCCCCGCGCTCGAATGCCTGCTGCAAGGCACCCGCCTGTTGCTGGGCATCATTAACATGCTCAACAGCATTTTTCAGTATATTGGAGAAGTCCACCTGTTGACCGGCGGATGCATGACCACTCTGTCTACCGGCAGCCAGGGCAGCGTTTGCCCGCAGCTGTGAAAGCAACTGACTGGGGTTGATCTCATTCATGTCGCATACTCCCGTTCAAAATTGGTGAATCAAAACAAGCGACCCCGACGGCAAGGGCACCACCTGATGTCATCTTTCCGGTATGGCAATCCCTGCCACGCGCATTTGTGCCAGTTTATAGCGCAGCGTACGCTGGCTGATTCCCAGTTTCTCCGCCGCCCGCTTCCGGCTGCCGTGCTCCGCTTGCAAGGTTTCCAGAATCAGCGTCTGCTCATGGGTCCGCAAATCACTGTTCAGACTCTCCCGGGTATCTGCCCGGACATGAGCGACCTGGTCTTCGTTCCTCATACTTGCCTCAAACTGGATATCATGGGCCTCAATCAGCTCGCCCACCTGGAAAATCAACGCACGCTGTACCACATTATCGAGTTCGCGCACATTGCCGGGCCATGAATGCATCAGTAGCCTGTCCTGCGCCGCTGGAGAGAACAATGGCGTGGGCCTGCCGCTGCGCGCGGTACTATGGGCACACAACCTGTTGGCCAGGGGAATAATATCCGCACGGCGCTCGCGTAATGGCGGGAGATGCAAGGGAAAAACATTGAGACGATAAAACAGGTCCTCACGAAATCGACCGGCGCTGACCTCATCTGTCATCCTGCGGTTGGAGGTGGCCAGCACCCGCACATCCAGGTCAATCATCTTGCGCCCCCCCAGGCGTTCCACTTCGCGCTCCTGCAGCACACGCAGTATTTTTGCCTGCAGACCGAGATCCATTTCAGAGATCTCATCCAGTAGCAAGGTGCCGCCCTGGGCCTGTTCGAATTTCCCTGGACAGGCATGATAGGCGCCGGTAAAGGCGCCCTTCTCATAACCGAACAAAGTGGCTTCCAGCATATTGTCCGGAATGGCCGCGCAATTAATAGCGACGAACGGCGCTGCCGCCCGAGGGGAATGATCATGCAGGTAACGGGCCAGTACTTCCTTGCCGGTACCGCTCTAGCCGCTGATCATGACCGTAACATCGGTATCCGCTACCCGGCTTGCCAGGACAGCAATGCTCCGGGTCTTTTCATCGACAGCCACCATATCCGTTTCGGCCGGTTCATTGCGGATATACCGCGCCACCATATTCACCAGGACTTCCGCCTCAAAAGGCTTCACCAGATAATCGACGGCACCATGCTGTATCGCCGCCACCGCATTCTGTATAGAACCATAGGCTGTCATCAGGAGAACCGGAATCTCCGGCCTGTTCTGCCTGATCTGTTCAAGTAAAATATGACCATCCATGGGTTTCATCTGGACATCGCTGATGACCATGGAGATATCCTGTCGGGCAATAATATCCAGTGCTTCACGTCCACTCCTCGCGCTGGCCACCGGGTATCCTGCCAGATCCAGGGTATCACTCAAGGCATCGCGCAATATAGATTCATCTTCTACCACCAGTACGCTTGATTGACTCATATAAATTTCTCTCCCTTCTAGCTGTCTTGCTCAGCCTGAAAACGCGGCAATTCGATTGCAAATGTAGTACCTTTTCCGGGTTCCGACTCCAGCCAGATGGCGCCATGATGACCATGAATAATGGCCTGGACAACAGCCAGCCCCAGTCCGGTACCCTGATCTTTAGTGGTATAGAAGGGCTCAAAGACCCGCCCCCGAATGTCCTCTGTCATGCCGCAACCGTTATCACTGACAGTGATCCGAAGGGTGTCTGATCCCCCCATGGCGCCAGCCGTTTCAACGCGCAATGTCAATCTACTGCGATAGACAGTCGTGGGCTGATCTCTTGCCAGCGCCGTCGAGTGAATTTCGCAGGCCTGCAGACCATTGCTGAGCAAATTCTGCAGTACCCCCAGGATGGCAACCCGATTGCCCTGTACAGAGGCGCCATTACTATTGTCATCGAGGGAAAATTCACAGTTCTGGGCTATCAGCTGAGGCGCAATAATCTGCTGCAATTCCTGCAATAATTCATCGATGGGAATAATCTCACTGCCCAACTGGCCGCCCTTGGCAAACAGCAACATATCACCCACGACATGTTCCAGATGCTGCAGGCAGGAACGGATTTTTTCCATACTGCGCTGCCGCTGTGCGGGCTTCAGCTGCTGACAATCGAGATGTGAAAGATATAACAGACTGGATGCCAGCGGCGTTCTGATCTGATGGGCCAGAGAGGCCAGCATTTCACCCATGGAAAGCAGGCGTTGATGGCGCGTCATCATTTCCTGTAGTGCACAGGATTCCGTCACATCGCGCAGCAACAGCACCTGCCCGGCGCCGCTACCCAGAGGATTGGTGGTAATATTCAGCAGACGACCATCATTGAGTGCCACAGCATCCGCGTTAGTGCTATCGACAAAGGCGCGTGTTATCACGTCGCGCCAGGCCTCGCCCAACAGGGGTGAACCCAGGAATTCCAGTGCCATCCCGTTGCACTGGCGAATCACGCCATCTTCATTCAGCACCACAATGCCGGCGGGCAACGCCTCCAGAACCGTGGATAAATCCTCATCACCAGGACGTCCTACAGTACCGAACACTGCCTGTGCTGGGAACGAACCAACGGCCATTTCCTGCGTCTGAAGCTCAAGCCGTTCGTCCAGTGCCTGATCGCTAACAGACAAATCTACGGATAACTGATTGAGCCCCTCGAAGGCCTGGGTCAGTTCAAGCATTTGGTGAATCGCACGCCCGCTCATATTCTCCGCCTCATCAACAAAAAAACCGTGTAAAGATTCAGAATCGCTTTACACGGCTTGAGGCAATTTTCGTGCCGGGATACGCTAAGACTTGTTAATCAATAGCTTATCTTTTTAGTTTTATCGCTACGTCAATGTTACGTCACCTCATCCGCCCGCTGAATACCATATTTACGCAGCTTTTCAACCAGGGTCGTGCGGCGCAGGTGCAGCTTGTTGGCGGCATGAGCGACCACACCTTCGGCATCATCCAGCGCCTGCCTGATGAGATTACATTCCAGATTGGTCAAATGCTCCTTCAAGTCGATACCCGCCCGCGGTAAGCGCGGGATCTCAAACTGGTCTACGGTAATCATGGTCGGATCGGGTATCGTCTCTTCCTGCGCCTCGCCGGCGGATTCGACCTGATATTTCTCCGGCAAATCACGCATATCAACCACCCCATAGGGGTGCATGATCACCAGCCGTTCAATCACATTAGCAAGTTCGCGCACATTCCCCGCCCAGTGGTATTGACAAAGCGCCATCACCGCCGACTGGGTCAAACTGACTGTGCCACGCTTTTCGTGCTGCAGACGCAGGATGATTTCTTTAATCAGGAGAGGAATATCTTCTGTGCGCTCACGCAGAGGCGGCATATCGATGGGGAAAACATTCAGGCGATAATAGAGATCTTCACGAAAGTCGCCAGTCTCAATCGCCTTGTCGAGATCACGATGGGTGGCGGCAATAATCCGCACATTGGCATGTATGGTCTTGTTGCTACCCACTCTTTCAAAGGTTTTTTCCTGCAACACACGCAACAGCTTCACCTGCATCTGCATGTCCATATCACCGATCTCGTCCAGAAAGAGTGTCCCCCCCTCCGCCATTTCAAAGCGTCCCTGACGGGCGCTGATGGCACCGGTAAAAGCTCCCTTTTCATGACCGAATAGCTCACTCTCCAACAATTCCGAAGGAATGGCGCCGCAATTAACAGGCACGAAGGCTTTGTTACGCCGGGAGGAGTGATAATGAATATTACGGGCAACCACTTCCTTGCCGGTTCCGGAATCACCCAGGATCAGTACCGTTGCTCCGGTATCCGCCACCTGATCAATCAGCTTGCGGACGCGCTGAATCGACCTGCTGCTGCCCACCAGGCTGCGGAACAATTCGGGGGAAGAATGCGACTCACCCTCCGGGTTCTTGCTCTCTCGATAAATCTGTGCCTGTTGGAGAGCGCCAGTCAGCTCCTTATATTTGACCGGAAACTTGATCTGGCCGAGAGCCTGAGGCGGCATGGACTGGCCGGCCTTGCCGCGTGTCGGTTCATCCCGCAACAGCAGTATCGGTACTTCTGACGCCCAGGATTTTATTTCAGCCAGAAGCGTCTCATGCCGAGCGAGATCGGCAGCTGAAACGATGAAGGCACCGAGCGCTTGCGGGGAAAGGCCGACATGCTGCCAGTGATCGGGATCAGTGAGACGGACCTCGTCTATATCGATAAACTCAAGAATCGATTGCAAACACGTCCGTTTCTGCACATCTGAATCAATGACGACAATTACATCCAATTCGAACCCCCTTTATCCTGCCAGCCACCCTGCAACAAGGCTAACGCTTTCATATTGATATGTCAAAATACTGTCGCTGCGGCGACTTATCCTGTTTAGGCGATATCTTAATCTCTTCATATAAGATAATCCAATGTGGATGACTCTGCTTCATGACAGGCTGGCATTAACTCATGGAAAAAATCAGTCCCGTTGTTGGCGCGCATGGGCAATAGCACGTCGATGTTGTCTGAAAATCAGCTTTTCCAGCCAGCTCCGAACCGTTTCACTCATATGCTCAAAAGAGACGAGGGTATTGAATCCCTCCGGTGATGGCGGCGTCTCATGAACCACTCCGGTCAACCTCAATGGTTGTGGGAACTTGGGATTGAGGTAGATATCCATTAACAGGCGACTGCCCACCATCGGCGGTTTCTCGGCCTGCCACTGGATGGCAATAGCACTCAGGCGCACCGCAATTAGCTCCGGCATCTTTAGTTGGCGCGCCAGGATGCGGGCGACCATATCGAGGAGCAGATTGATTTTATATTCGATCCGCTCCAGCTCATGGACATGCACCCCGGCATCTTCATCCGGCGATTCGGCACGGTGCTCCTCCAGCACCGCGATGAAATGTAGCAATTCCTCATTGGACTCATCAATCCTGATGATCCGTGAGGGTGCGAGCTGATCCACTGCTTGCCAGCTCAAGGGCAGTTCTGCCTCATAAACCAGGCCTTCACCCAACGGTGATGCATTGACTTCGTTCATGGATCAAAAGATACCGAAATCTGCCCGGCAGCACAATGCCGGGCAGTGGCAACGGGGGAAAGAACTAATGCTTCACGGGGTATACTGATGCCGGGTATAGCTATCGTGCGCCTGTCTGCTTTTACTGATGGATGCCAGTTCATCGGCACAATCTTTTTTCACGGATTCACAGATGGCGATTGTTTCCTCATCGATAGAGAGAATCCGGCGAATACCAGGGGACAGCGATGTGCTGAGCTGCATTTCCGTAGCGGCGGAAAATAATGCCTCCAGCACCCTGGCGCGCTGTGCCTCCAGCTTTGCAAACTGCTCCCATTCACGTTGCCGGCCAGCCTCCAGCATTTCTTCGGACAGCCTGACCGCCATCGCCAGAGCATTCTCCTACTCCAGCACCCAGGGTTTATCAGCGCTATCCACTGCGATACGACACGCTGCGTCCTGTTCAAACGGCATGCTGCTGTCCGATCACCGGCGCCACATCCTTTACAGGTACAGCCGGGGCAATGGCATCCCAGGCACCCTTGATCTGTCCCAGCAATTCTGCCACTTCATCGAGATAAGCGGTCTTGTTTTCCAGATTCGCCTCAGTGAGGCGGCGCATCATGTAGACATAAAGATCTTCCAGATTCTGGGCGATCTCGGCACCTGGTTCGGATTTATCCAGACTGACGCGCAAGCCGTCGATGATGGAAACAGCCCAGCTGATTTGCGCCCCCTTCTCTGCCAGCGCCCCCCGCTCCATAAACCCCCTGGCAGCGGCGATTTTTCCCAGGGCACCCTCCATCATCATCTGAATCAAGCGGTGAGGCGTCGCCTCTTCAACTACAGATTGCAGGCCGGTCTGCCCATATTCCTTCATCACACTGCCCGCTTTGAATCGATTCATAAAACTGTACTCCTCCTGTCTGAAACCTTCATTGTGGCCATGCCACACACCCTGATCACTTCATTGCATGGCGATCATTTTATTATTATTTTGATCCCTGACCGCCAGAACCAGGCAAGCTGCCCAGCTGCTGGGCCAGAAAACTACCCGTTGAGCGCAACCTCGATACCAACAGATCCATGGCAACAAACTGTGTCCTGATCCGCTTTTCATAGGCCTGTGAGCGCCGCTCCACCTGCAAGCGTCGATTGTTAATCGCTTCCACCCGGTTATTGATGCCTTCTGTCACTGAACTGAAGATACCCTTACTATCCAGCAAACCGGTTAACATATTATTCAACGTTTCCGCATAACCGCGAGAAAAAGTAAGCGTACCGCGATTTCCTGTGACTCCACCGGCTATCTTGAGACTGATACCTTCGCTGGAACCACTGCCTGTTAATTGCTGACCACTGCCACTGGCCTCGGCACCACCAATGGTACCGGCGACATCCTGGCCATCCGTAGCCACCGCTGCCGTACCGACAAGGTCATTGCGGCCATTACCACCGGAAATAGTTATTTTGGAGGCAGCGCCATAACGATCGGAAACAATCTTCAGTACACCGGCAGATTCACTGACCTTGACACTGATGCCGGCATCGAGAAATGCCTGTGCACCATTGATACGCGACTGCACTTCGGCGGCCAGAGCCGTGGCGCTATTGTAATTTCCCGCCGACAGTTGAACTGTCGCGGCAACACCGTCCACCGACAAGGTGAGCTCGTCATTGACACCAGCAACGATATTGAGGTTGGCGGCTGCCGCCCCAAGTAGCTCTCCCTGCGTGGCAGTCCGGGTGATATTAATATCGAACACCCGGGTGGGTGTCTGCGGTGTCGAAGAGACAAAACTGATTTGTGGATCACTCGGTGTACCCACGGCGGTAAAGAGGCTGGCAATATCATCAAAATGACTGCTGATTGCTGCATCCAGCTTGGTATTATCCAATACCAATGTGCCATCCTTGGAATTCCTGCTAATGCCAATATCCGTCAGTAACTTGAAAGGCCCACCGGGGTTCTGGACAGGATCGCTCAACAGGCGTCTGAGTTGGGAGTCGATGCTGCGCAGCACACCATTGCCATTGAGCAGGCCGGAGCGCTTGGTTTCTGGATCAAAACTCGATAAATCGTTGATCGTAGTCACCAGTGCATTATATTTTTCCACCAGACTATTGATGGCGCTGGAGACGTTATTTTTATCCAGAGCGACATTCAGCGTGGTGGTGCCTGCCGCTTTGAGTTCAATGCTCAATCCTTCAATGGTATCCGTCAGTGTGTTACTGGCACTGCTGACAGCGATCCCATCGATATTCAGACCCACAGTATCCTGGGATGCCTGGGTCTGATTAAGATTGGTGGCAGTGCTGTTAAAGGCCAGCAGTGACAAGCCGCTGCTGTCGCTATTGTTGGCATCGCTATCCTGTACCGTGACCTCAAGGCTATTGGCCGCCCCGGTCTGATCGGCGGCAAAACTCAACCGTTGATAGCTACCATCAAACACAATGGACGCTGTCACACCGATACCGGCCTTATTGACGGCATCACGAATACCCTGCAGGCTGCCATCGGTGATGGTGACCGTCTGTGTCGGTCGATCAGCATTCTGGGTAAAAGAGGTGTAGGTGTCGGTCGCCTTATCGTAAACCGTCGTGCCAAATTTGAATGTCAGCGTGCCGGTCCCGACAAGATCTGTAGTAGCAGTAAAACGTGCATTGGTGTTGTTGACCGGATCGGTGGCCAGCTTGTGTACGGTGGCCAACTGACTGAGACTGATATTATGAATGCCTGCAGCGGCGGCTACATTAGCGGTTGCCGTCAGCACGCTGGTATCGCTGGACTCAGCAGTTCTGCCTCGGTAGGTCTCAATGGCATTGAGGCTCGCCAGTGAAGACTGTAAGGATGACAATGCCCCTTTTAAAGTACCGAAAGCGGATAACTGCGCCTGGAGTCCAGCTTCCTGGCTATCCAGCCTTTTTAGTTGTGGAGTCTTCTGTGCATCAACCAGCTTGCCTACCAGACTGTTGATATCCAGGCCACTACCGATCCCCGGAGACGTAATAGACGCCATAACTACCTCATTTGAAAACGATGAAAGCAATCTTGTTCAGAATTTATGGATTGCAAATTCCAGGCCAGCGCCATCATGCTTTTACATTGACAATCACACCTTCATCACTCGTCAGAGAACGCGCCAGACTCAATACCTCCTCAGCGGGTATCTGGCGGATCACCTCCCTGGTTTCGGCATCAAATACCTTGATAATCACCTGATCCAGCTGCTTATCCACGGTAAATTCAAGAGCCCGGCTGATCTGCTGAACATGATTTTTCAGACGACTTACCGCTGTTGACAGCCCTGTTTCATCCAGGGACTGATTGGTATCACCGCTTACTGCAGGAATACGATTGCCGGAAGATGGCGCTTCTTGCCGCTTGGCCGCTGCGCCTGCCTACACAATAGCTGGCTTCGCACTACCTGTAATACGTACCACATCCGCTGTGACCTGTGATGGCAGGTCTATAGACATGATGAACCCTCAATCGGTTGACAAGACATCAAAAAAGATGGCCCGGGACTTCACAATCTGTCCCGGGCGCATCCGGCTCACAATTACTGCAACAGTGACAGAACCAGCTGTGGCAGAGAGTTGGCCTGCTTCAGAATCGAGACACCTGCCTGCTGCAGGATCTGCGCCCTGGTCAAGGCCGCCGTCTCCGCGGCAAAGTCTGTATCCAGCACCCGCGAACGAGCAGCGCTCAGATTCTCTGAAGTCGCTGACAGGTTTGCCACCGTCGACTGGAAGCGGTTCTGGACGGCCCCCAGATCGGCCCGAATTGTGGAGACCTGCGCCAACGCACCATCGAGCACCGAGATCGCCTTGTTAGCGCCATCGACAGTGGAAATATCCACCGCATCCAGCTTGGAAAGTGCTGTGGTTGCGGAACCCAGACCTGCGGCTGCCAGCCCCGTTCCACTGAAAGTAAAGTTCTTGTCGGAACTGAGGGTCAGGGTGCCGCCATTGACTACGGCAGTGGTTCCCACAGCATCCGTACCATTGGTCTCGGTACCCAGGGCAGCACCCACAGTACCCGTCTCGGTTGTCGTAAATACGCCGCCGAGGCTTTCCAGACCCACCACGTCATTGGTAACGGAAACAACATTGGTGTTAACGGTTGCAGAGGCGGTGGTTTTTCCGGCTGTTCTTTGCGTGGTGATTGCAGCCTGCAAGGCAGAAGCGATGGTATTTGCCGTTGCGCCGTCAGCCAGGGTGACCTCAACATTGCTGGTAGATGCAGCCCATGAAACATTGAACTCATAGGTGACACCGTCTATTTTCAGGGTATCACCCGCCACAATCTCACCGGTTGTTGCTGTAGCAGCAGTGGTAAATACCGCATTAGCATTCAACGTGAAATCCTGGGCATTGTTACCGGTCGGATTAGCACCAGTGGAAGCATCCAGACCGGTGGCATTGAAAATATCTGTCACGATCTGGGTGTCAGCAGCATTACCTGCACTGATGGTGATATCTCGGCCATCTGCGGCCGTCAGGCTCAGAGCACCAGTCGAGGTATTGGCCACCGCCGTCACCCCGGTCTTGCTGGAAACGGCGTTGATAGCCGAGGCGGCATTCTGGCCTTGCACTACCGCTGTGGAGGCCTTGGCGATGGAACCAACAGCGATACCATTGATAACCAGGTCGCCATTACTCAATCCTTTGGCCGAGATCGGCGCACTCCCGGTCACTGAATTGGAGGCCGTTGCCTTCACCCCGGTCTGGGCAGTGATACTATTGATAGCAGTCACCTTGGCCGCAGCACTCCCGGACGTTACGCCTGCGGCACTGGTAGCAGCCGAAACCGCAACGGCTACGCCATTTATAGAAAAAGACGCCGCCGTGCCGTCAAAAGCATTCGTGCTGACCGCGGCTGCACCCGAGCTCTGAAAAGCACCCAGAAGATTGGTAGTGGCGCCGGAGATACCGAAAGAAATGGTCTGGTTTGCCTCGGCACCCACCTGGAACTGGGCGGACGAGAAAGAACCATCCAGGATCCGTTGTCCATTGAAAGTCGTGGTGGTGGCATTCCGCTGAATCTCGCTCAACAGCTGCTGGGCCTCAGAGTTCAGTGCCGCCCGGTCAGAAATGGAGTTCGTGGAATTGGCTGCCTGAACAGACAGTTCACGGATACGCTGCAAAGCATTACCGGCTTCGCCCAGGGCACCTTCCGCCGTCTGCGCCAGGGAAATACCATCATTGGCGTTACGAACCGCCTGATTCAGACCGCGGATCTGGGTGGTAAATCGTTCGGAAATTGCCAGACCGGCAGCATCATCCTTGGCACTGTTGATTCGCAGACCGGAGGAAAGGCGCTGCAAGGATACCGACAATTCATTCTGGGTCTTGTTCAGGTTGCGCTGTGAATTCAGGGACGCAATATTGGTGTTAATGATTTGAGCCATATGACTTCTCCTTGTTCCATACAGTCTTCATGCGCCTGGAGAAGGTTCAACTTCAGCGGATATACTTCCTGTAGTAGAAATATTCACCGCTCCCAACCTGCTTATTGGCTATATGGCCCGGTACTTTAAGGGAAAATGGCAAGAATTCCGGGCACAGGAAAAAGCATCAATCAGGATGGGTTTTTACCTGCAGAAACGTCATATCTTATTGAAATAAGGGAAGGATATTGCAGACAATTACCTGCCTGGCCGTATGTCGCCGGACAGGTGGTGCACCAGACTAATGACTCTGCCCAGGCACCCGGGCAGAGTAAAGAAGGCTATTTTAGCGCAATGATGTTGAGGCTGATCGCATAACCGTAGGGCCGATAATCACTGGTATCATCAAAGCGATCAAACTTGTCTACATCAGACACCTCATGAAAACCGGCATCCAGCAAAAACTGTCGCAGGAAATCATGATTAAGGCCGGCTTTATGATAATCATATTCGTCCACCTGGCCACCAAATATCATCCGCATCACCTGAAAACGCTGCTCTACACTCAACAAATCTTTCTTAAGCACAAGCGCTGCCAGCTTATCCAGGTCCGGCACGCTGATATACAAACGCCCGCCAGGCTTGAGCACCCGATGCCACTCCCTCAATACCTGTGCCAATTCATCCTTATATGCAAAATGCTCCAGCACATGTGAGGCATAGATTTCCTCAAAAGTGGCATCAGCAAAGCGGGATAGATCCCTGGCGTTACCCACATGGTCAACATAGGGGGCCCGGCACCGCATTGAGGATCTCCCATTCGGGGTGTTCCTGCTTACCCCCAATATGCAGTTTCCTGATAGCTGCGGTATTCTCCGTGCCTGCGTACGGATCTACTGTGGCGAGCTCCGAGGGTATGAGCCAGTCCTGCTGCTTCTCCTGCCACCAGGCACTCATTTCGGAGCGCATCAAACCGGTGGCACTCAACTTCTTCATTCTCACCTGACTATCAGGCCCGACGGTTTCCCCGGACAAGGCATACTCGAGCAGTTCGAGTTGTTCCAGTACCGCCGCATAAACCCAGCCCTGGGGGGTAGCAAGCGGGTCTATCATTTCATAAGCAGGAGAAACTGACAGGAATGGTTCATCCAGGGATTCCAGAGCACCCGCCTCCAGACCATCAGCGAGATACTGCAGTGACAGCCGGTCGGTCTCCAGTTCACCCAGCTCTGTGGCAATGCGACTCAATGACTGCAGATTGGATAAATTACCCTGTACATTCACCAGACGGAATAATACTTCATAGGCCGAACGCAGCGCAGTGCCCCGCGCATCCGGTTGCGCCTCACATTGCACGGCATGTGCATAATAATCCAGTGCAACCTGGTGAAAATGCCAGGCCTCATCTTGCTGATGTGTTTCCATGAACTGGAGCCAGCTGGAAGACAAGCGACCGGCATAGGGATACTGTTGCAAGACATCTACCCAGCCACCGGGCTTAATCATTGAGGTTTGTTGCTGGTCGCCCGGCGTCCTGTTTGACTCGTAACCGACATGCTCGGCACAATTTTTCATCTGTAATACTCCCTGGTCATTGTTGTCAGTTACGCTTGCCCCGCATTCATTGCCATATTTATTATTCCAGGCAGTTAACAGCAAGTCTTCGAATTGTCTGCTAAAGCTGACTGGATCACACAGAATTGACTTGCCCAGTATTTCCGGGATTCTTTCATGCAGACTTTTCAGGGTGCTGTGATCGCCCGCCAGGGTGACACAGGTGGCAATATATTCATCCTCTGAGAAACTGATGGTTTCATCAAGTCCGATGTTTTTCAGTATTGAGTAACCGACTCGCTGAGCATGCATCCTGCCCACCAGAGTAACGACAGGCACGCCCATCCACAGGGCCTCGCAGCTTGTTGTGGCTCCATTGTATGGAAAAGTATCCAGGGCAATATCGATTTCGTTATAAAAATCCAGATGCGCAGCCGTCTCAGAAAAAAATGCACGGATATCGATACGTGCCTGCGGAATATTATGCCTGGAGAACTCGGCCAGTATATTCTCCCTGGCAACAGAACAATCCCCGTTTGCCGCCTTGATCATCAACCTGGATTCCGGAACCTGCTGCAAAATCGCACTCCATACACGGACCACATCCGGCGTTAGTTTTGTCAAATTGTTAAAAGATCCAAAGGTGATGTAACCACGCGATAAAACGGGAGGTTGAGGCGTGATCGGACGTTTTTCAAAAGCTCCGAAACACAGAAAAGACTGGGGCATGATTAACAGTTCTTCGGTGTATAATGTGCCGTTTTCCGGATCTTCCGCATAGGTATCTGTAATGCGATAATCAACCGTACTGAGCCCGGTTGTATTGGGGTACCCCAGATAGCTGATCTGCACGGGTGCCGGACGATAACACATTACTGCCATACGCGAATCTGTGGTATGACCGGCCAGATCGATCAGGATATGAATACCGTCATCATGAATCCGTTGCGCCAGTTGCCTGCCATCCATTGCTTTCACCTTTACATATGAATGAACATGGGTCCTGATTTTTGCGGTCAGTTCATCCTCATAATCGGAGTTGGCATAACAATAGATCTCGAATTTCTCGGGGCAATGATTCGCCAACAGATTAGCGATAAAATAACCCACCGAATGCTTTCTGAAATCAGGAGACAAATAAGCGATTCGCAGGCGACTTTTATGATGCAGCACCTGTCCGGTGTGAGTATAAGGCCTTTTATAATTGACACGCTCTCTTTCCCCCCAGAGACAATGAATGCTGTAGATCTCATCCCTGCTCAGGCGGGGGCTGCTGTTCAAGGCCAGCAGGGTTGACTGGAGAACAGGGTTCTCAACGGCTTTATTCTGAATCAGCTGAACCATGCTGGCCTCTATTGCATCCCGCCTCTGCCAGTCACAAAGCGCAGTAAAGACGTTATATGCCGGCAACAAGGCGATACCAGGCTCGGCCAGAGAAATGGCCTGGACAGCCATAAGCCCCGCCTCTTCGAGTTCTCCCGTCTTCTTTAATGACATCATCAACGCTGCATAAACAATCCCCTCCTGACTCATCTCCAGCGCTTTCCTGAAGCATTCTATTGCCAATTGATCATTGCCCAGTGATACCTGGACGCTACCTAGATTTAAATGGGCAATCCAGTAGCCCGGGGCAGCTGCAACAGCGGCCTCCAGCATGCCGCGTGCTTCTTCAAAACATCCCTGGATTTTAAGGATATTACCGAGATTATTCAGGGCGATATGATGTTGTGCATCACACTCCAGTACTTTCCGGTAACAGCATACTGCCTCATCCAGACTGCCGGTTTCCTGCAGTGCCGCACCCAGATTGAGATTTGCGCCCAGATTGTCCGGATCCTCCTGAAGCACAACATTCAGCAAGGCAATACTTTGCTCATACTTCTTCTGATGGTAGTACAGGGTCCCCATAAGGAAGGCCGCATGAAGATCATCCGGATTCTGGTCCAGTGCAGACTGCAGGCATCTGGCGGCCTGTTCCAGATCTCCTTTTTCCAGCATATTTCTGGCCCTATCCAGATCATTCTCGCTGCCAGCCTCATCTGAACAGCCAGCCGCTGGCTGCTCAACGACCTCTTCAGCCAGCACAGCGGTTGGCAGGGCATAGCCCTTTGCCTGCCACATTTCCCTGAAGGCCTGTTCCAGCTGACGAGTAAAGCGCCGGGGATTACACAGGATAGAACGGCGCAAGGCTGCAGGTATCCTTGCCCTCAGCTGCTGTAACTGCGCCATATCCGTAGCCAGTGAAACTGCCTTTTCTATATATGCCTCTTCATCAAAAGTGATGGTCTCTTCAATGCCCATATTTTTAAGGATTGAATAGGTCACTCTCTGGGCATGTAGCTTTGCAGTGAGGTGATCACCGGAACGCCCATCCACAATGCTTCACAACTTGTGGTAGTACCATTGTAGGGAAAAGTATCCAGGGCAATATCCACCTGGTTATAGAAATCCAGATGGGTCACACCCGCCTTGACATGAGCCTGCAGTATCAAGCGTTCCCGGGTGATCCCATGCCGGGAGAATTCTGCCAACAGATTCTGACGGACATCGTCAATGGATAATTTCCCTGCTTTGAGCAACAATTTTGAGCCTGGTGTACGATGCAGTATTTCACTCCAGACACGGATGACGTCGGGATTCAGTTTTCTGGTATTATTAAAAGAGCCAAAGGTCACATAAGCATGTTTTTTGGCAGGTGGCTCGGCACGTATCGGGCGTTCTTCAAAGCTGCCGAAACAGAGAAAGCTTTGTGGCATTTGATATCACTGTTCAGTGTAGATCGTACCATCACTTACATCTGCATAGTGATCTGTAATCCGGTAATCTATTTCCTCAAGACCCGTAGTATTGGGATAACCCAGATAGGTCACCTGCACCGGCGCCGGCCGGTAGGCCAGAGCGGTAACGGCCGTATCCGTGGTATGTCCTGCCAGATCTAGCAGAATATGGATTCCGTCATTATGGATTCTCCGCGCCAGATCGTGATGTGGCATCTTTCCCACATCAATATAGGCATGCACCTGGGACTTGATCTCCCTGGTGAGATCGTCGTGATTTTCTCCCGTCGAATAACAAATAAACTCGAATTGTTCATGATTATAATTGGCAATCACATGACGGATAAAAAGTCCCACAGAGTGATGCCTGAAATCCCCGGATAACAGGCCGATACGTAATTTCTGTGTGTAGGCAAAGGCATTGGGATAATCACTATACGCCTGGCAATCACGGCTTACTTTTTTCCCCCAGTTTCTATGTATGGCAAAGACATCACTGGCTGATATTCTGGCGCTGCAGTTCAGTGTCAGAAGAATATCCTGCAGTACACCAAGCTTGACATCATCACGCCTGGCGATCTCCAGGGCCTTATCCAGCACACTATCAGACAGATCCCATTTGCAGCTTTCATGAAGTAAGGTATGGGCATAAAGCAGGGCATTCTGAGGATTTGGCAATTCAATTACCTCCAGCGCATGCAGATAGGCCTGGGGTGATTTTTTCTTGCGCAAGAGCGCCATCAGATTGACATAGGCACTGTCACCAGACCCAAAACTGATCGCCCTCCGGAAATATTTGATGGCATCGCCTGTTTCATTTTGCTGATAGCAGACAAAACCGAGGTTATTGTAGACCGGTTCATATTCAGGATTTAGCTTGATTGCCTGCAAATAGGCCTCCTTGGCCTCCGGCAGACATTCCAGCTTCTGGTAGACATTCCCCAGGTTATACCAGGCGATAAAATTATCCTTGCTGACAGCGATGACATCCTTAAGACAGATAAGCGCCTTATCGAGTTCACCCAACTCACTCAATGCCACACCCAGATTCAGGCGCGCGCCGATATACCCCGGATCCTTCTTCAATATCTCCCTAAGCAACTTAACCGCAACGGGATAATTCTGCTTCATGAACTGGATGCAGCCTTTGAGGAACAGAACATCGGCTTCTCCGCGTTTCTTTTTGGGTAATTTTTGTGCCAGAGTCTCTGCCGCACAAATATTTCCGGAATCGATGTACTGCCTGACCTGCTCGAGCGAATGCTGATAATTCATTAAATCTACCTGCTAATCTAGAGAATCCCTGGCGGGCTACCATAGATAGTATGCAAGCAATGCGCCAGACTCCCCGGCAATGAGGGCGACCCTGGAATCAGAGCAGTTTAAACAGAGACAAACCCTGGATCTGAAGAAATGATTTCTGGGCGGCTTGCAGACCAATGGTCTGCTGATTCAGGCTGGTGATGGCGCTGGCATAGTCCAGGTCCTGCAAACGGGAGCGGGTCTCCTTGACCTGGAAGATAACCGCATCATTCAGGCTTTGCTGGGAATCGATGGTATTCAGGCGAGCGCCAATGCGCGCCCTAATGGTATTGATGTTTTCCATTCCCTGGTCGGCATTGCTCAGAAAACGATTGATGGCGTTGTTAAACGCCGCCTGGGCGCCCGGCCCGCTGATGCGTGTCTCCAGCGTACGCGCCAGAGCCTCAACGTTGGTGAACATATCCTGGTTAAGACTGGGGCGAATAACAAAACGATCACCACTACGCGGTGTGCCTTTGATATCGACTGAAACACCATTGAAGGCGATACTGGCTCCATCCTGAAAAGCACCACTGGCGGCGACCTTCCCCTGGCTTTCCTCGACGATATAGTAAGTGGCATCGGCACTGTTGAAGGACTGACTCGCAGAAGTCGCCGAAGCACCCGTCAGGGCTGAACCGAAATAACCAGTTACGGTATCGCTATCGCCATCACTCCCGCCACTCATGGATTCATTGACCACGATAGCCTGGTTACCAGGTGAGGTATTGGCCAGGTAGAGCTTGCCGTTATCAACGATGGCCCGCACCCCTATTGTGGCACTATCATCATTGATGACTCCGGCAAGCCCGGCGAGCGTGTTGACCGGCGTGCCGCTTTCGTTTACGGAATAAACGGTCGTACCATTGATCTGGAGACTATAGCCCAGGTTATCATTGGTCCCGATGGCATCGCCGAAAGTCAGTGTCGCACCAGCGGGTGTCTCGAGCGGAAAACTCACAGTGTAGCTATCACCATTATAGGCAGCAGGATCTGTCAGGCTACCCGGCCCGATCACCCCACCACCGATATTGGCCGGATTATCCTGCGTAGCGAAGGTGCCATTACCCTCCCTGATCGCCCGAAACACAGCCGTCCCCGAATCGCCGATGGCTACTTGTCGTGATGGACCCACCTGTAATGAGCGCTGCCCACTGTCCCCGTTGTAGGTATAAACGCCGTTGCCATCGACCGAAAAGGGCTGGCTGCGGCT
>Ga0114931_10000368_pt1 | contig 53840 bp, 49 predicted proteins | sample 2SBtaG_FD_89579 | JGI IMG/M metagenome (GOLD analysis project Ga0114931, IMG submission 89579) | Deep subsurface microbial communities from Kolumbo volcano to uncover new lineages of life (NeLLi) - 2SBTROV14_V59a metaG | ecosystem: Environmental > Aquatic > Marine > Volcanic | place: Kolumbo... | reverse complement strand
ATTTGGTATCTTTGAGTGTCGATTAATTGTCGGTAATTCATCGGCTTCAGATTTTTTTTCAAATATCGGAAAGCTAGCTTTCCGATATTTGTTATCTGTTGCACTTATTGTTTGAACTTAGTTAGGAAAATTTGTTGATGTTAAATTTTATATGACACAAGACTCTTTAATGAGTTTAATGAAAAGAGATAAAAAGTTAAAATTTCTTTTTTCAGATTTCACAAAAATTTCTTTTTTGTATGAGGAGGATACAGATTTCAGATATGCTCTAAATTCATATGCAGAGGGAAAAGAGGTTAATATGGATTTGTTAAGGAATAGTACATTTTTGGTTAATGAGATTAAAGATGTTGAGGAGTTAACAGACGAAATTATTCAGTCGGATGTTTCGGAGCAAAAATCGATTGTTATTCTTTTTGATTATGATAACCATAAATTGAACATATCTGCTAAAAGAGAGTTGGATATTATGGTAGCTTTTATGGTTGAAAACCCAACGCTTAAATTTATGATTATTGGGCATACCGATTCAAAAGGAACGGAATCATATAATTATAGGTTATCTGTTTCACGAGTAAAAGAAGTATATACATACCTTATTTCAAAAGGGATAAAGAAAAATAGACTTAAATATGAAGGGCGTGGAGAGAAGTCGCCAATAGCACCTAATATAAATATAGATGGCAGTGATAATCCAGAAGGGAGAATGATAAATAGGAGGGCTGAGTTTCAAGTTCTTAAGGAATAACAGCATATTTATTGCTGATATAGAGTCAAAAACTTTCTTATCTTTTTTTAGGTTTCCAATTTCTTTTTTTGTTGAAGTTACCTTTTTTCTTATATGGTTTTTTAGAAGAGGTGTCATATTTTGGCCCTTCTTCAAATCCTTCAGGTAAGGCTAATTTTCTAACTTCTTGACCGATTAAGGATTCAATTTTAGAAAAGTTATAACAGTCGTCAGCATTAATAAAAGTTAATGCTACACCAGTATTATCTCCTCTAGCTGTTCGTCCTATTCGGTGTACATAATCTTCGGCATCACTTGGAATATCGTAGTTAATAACCAGATTAATCCCTTTAATGTCTATACCTCTAGAAAGTACATCGGTAGCAACTAACAACTTTATTTTTTTATTTTTAAAATCTAGCAGAACAGCTTCTCGTTCTTGTTGATTGAGGTCGGAATGAATTCCTTTAGCGGGTAATCCTATTTTATTTAGAGATTGTGTAATTTCTTTTACGGTACTTTTTCTAGATGAAAATACGAGGATGTAATCGTGGTCTTTCCCTTTTAATATCTCACTAATTAATTTTATTTTTTGATGGTTATGTACCAAATATGCAGCCTGTAAAATGCCTTCGTTAGGTTTAGAAATGGCAATATTTATGGTAACAGGATCTTTTAATAATTGAGCTGAGAGTTGCCTAATTTTTGGAGGCATGGTAGCAGAAAAAAGCAAGTTTTGTCTTGCCGGAGGAAGTTTTTTAGCAATTCTCATAATATCTTCGTTAAATCCCATGTCTAACATTCTATCCGCTTCATCTAAAATAAAATGTTTTACACCAGAAGTATCGAAGTAGCCCATATTAAGATGAGAAATAAATCTTCCTGGAGTACAGATAACAATATCAGCACCAGTAATCAATGCCTTTTTTTCTGAGTCAAAACTTTTTCCATCACCACCACCATAAATCGCAATTGAAGTGGCATTGGTAAAATAACTTAAGCCTTCTACTTGTTGGTCAATTTGAATGGCCAATTCTCGAGTAGGAACAATAACAATAGTACTCACTTTTTCGGAGCTCCCTCTCTTGCATATGGCATTTAAAATGGGGAGCACAAAAGCGGCTGTTTTTCCCGTTCCAGTTTGAGCACAAGCAATCACATCTTTCCCCTGCATTATGGCAGGAATGGCTTGTTCTTGAATTGGTGTTGGAGTGTCAAACCCCATAGCATCAAGTGCTTCAATAACTTGGGGTTCAAAATTAAGTTCGTTAAATTTCATTTGATTTTTTTAGTGGAGAATATCGGATTCGAACCGATGACCTCTTCACTGCCAGCGAAGCGCTCTAGCCAACTGAGCTAATCCCCCAAGGGATGTAAAAGTAGAGATTTTATATCTTTATACAATGTTGAACAATGATTTTTACAAACATATAACAAAGATTTTATCGGGCGCTATTCTACAAGAAGTAGAATTGTTAAATATTTCATCAGTTGCTGGAGGGAGTATTAATGGTACATATCAGTTAACAACCAATAGAGGAAACTTTTTTATCAAAAAAAATCAAGCAGTTCGATATCCAGAGTTATTTGAGAAAGAAGCCTTGGGTTTGGAATTATTAAGAGGTGCTCAGGTAATTCGAATTCCTAACGAATTTGCTGTTGGTGAGTTTCAGGGAGATTCATTTTTAATATTGGAATATATTCAGAGTAGTTCCCCTCAAAATAATTTTTGGGAGCAATTTGGAGCTCAAATGGCAAAATTGCACCAACACACGAGTGAGCAATTTGGATTGGATCATAATAATTACATAGGGTCTTTAAATCAACAAAACTCTCAGTATGATGAATGGGTTAATTTTTTTATTCATGAAAGATTAGAACCACAGGTAGAATTAGCAAAACGAAATAACCAAATAGACAATTTAACGATTAACCAATTTGAAAAGCTGTTTGAACGGTTGAATGAAATTTTTCCGCAAGAAAAGCCATCATTGTTACATGGAGATTTGTGGAGTGGGAATTTTATGGTGGATGAAAAAGGAATGCCTGTAATTATGGATCCTGCTGTTTATTTCGGACATCGAGAAATGGATATTGCCATGACTCAACTGTTTGGTGGTTTTGATGCTTCATTTTATGACAGTTATAATGCAATTTTTCCACTACAAAAAGGATGGAAAGACAGGATAGAAATATGTAATTTATACCCTCTAATGGTGCATGTCAACCTTTTTGGAGGAAGTTATTTGAGTCAGGTGAAACAGGTATTGATGAAGTTTTGAGTGAATAACGTGTTTACTCGTTGATAAAAGCATAAAAAATCAAGATTAATTTGTTAAATTCGCGTTCACAAAAAATAAGATGAGCCAGTATAAAATATATAGCGGATTAGATTTACCCAGTGTTGCCAAAGAGGTACTTGAAAAATGGGAAGCGGAGAAAGTATTTGAGAAAAGTATCACTACTCGAGAGGGGAAACAACCGTTCGTTTTTTACGAAGGACCACCTTCAGCAAATGGATTGCCTGGTATTCACCATGTAATGGCAAGAGCCATTAAAGATATTTTTTGTCGTTATAAAACCTTAAAAGGTTATCAGGTAAAACGAAAAGCAGGGTGGGATACGCATGGTTTACCAGTAGAGCTAAGTGTGGAGAAAAAATTAGGGATAACTAAAGAAGATATTGGTAAAAAAATATCAGTAGATGAGTACAATAAAGAGTGCCGTGAAACGGTAATGCAGTACACTGATATTTGGAATGACTTAACCGAAAAGATGGGGTATTGGGTAGATATGGATGACCCATACGTTACCTACGAAAATAAATACATTGAAACGGTGTGGTGGTTGTTAGGTCAGTTGCATCAGAAAGATCTGTTATACAAAGGGTATACTATTCAGCCCTATTCTCCAGCAGCAGGAACAGGTTTAAGTTCTCATGAATTAAATCAACCTGGATGTTATAGAGATGTAAAAGACGCTACTTGTGTAGCCCAGTTTAAAATAGAACCTGGACAAAATTCCCCCTTTGAAGGGGGTAAGGGGGATGTTTTTTTTCTTGCTTGGACGACTACTCCTTGGACATTGCCCTCTAATACGGCTTTAGCGGTAGGAAAAAATATCACTTATGTTAAAGTAGATACATTTAATGCTTATACTGGCGATAGAATGTTTGCAATTCTAGCAAAAGACTTAGTGAGTAAGTTTTTTAAACCAGAAGGAGAGAATGCTTCTTTTGATGAATTTTCGTTAGGAGATAAAGTTATTCCTTGGTCAGTAGTTCAAGAAAAGAAAGGAGAAGAGTTAGTAGGAATAAAATACAAACAGTTATTGCCTTATGCATTACCTTATGAAAATGCAGAAAATGCATTTCGAGTAATTTCAGGAAATTTTGTAACTACAGAAGATGGAACAGGTATTGTGCATATTGCACCAACTTTTGGTCAGGATGATGCTCAGGTAGCCAAAGATGCTGTTCCAGAGATACCAGCTATGTTGCTGAAGGATGAAAATGATAATTTGGTTCCATTAGTTGATCTTCAAGGAAAGTTTAGAAAAGAAGTGAACGATGGGGATTTTTTATATGGAGGAGAGTATGTTAAGGAAGAGTATTTAACAGACGAAGAGAAAGAAGAAGAGTTAAAAAAGCAAAAACAAATACTAGAGAGTAAGGGGAAAATTAAGGAATTAAAAGAGTATTTGAATGTTGATAAACGTATCATATTAAAATTACAAGAAGAAGGAAAATTATTTAAAAAAGAAACATACGAACACAGTTATCCTCACTGTTGGAGAACCGATAAACCTGTTTTATATTATCCATTAGATTCATGGTTCATCAAATCTACTGCCGTAAAAGACAGAATGATTGAATTGAACAAAACCATTAATTGGAAACCGGAAAGTACAGGAACAGGACGATTTGGGAACTGGTTAGAAAACTTAAACGATTGGAATTTATCACGTTCACGTTATTGGGGAATTCCAATTCCGATATGGAGAACCGAGGAGGGAGATGAAGAAATTTGTATTTCATCTGTAGAGCAATTAAAAGCGGAGGTTGAAAAATCAATTGCTGCGGGATTGATGACGACTAATCCATTGGCAGATTTTGAAGTGGGAGACATGAGTAAGGCCAATTACGATAAATTTGATTTGCATAAAAATTATGTAGACGAGGTGATTTTAGTGTCAACATCAGGTAAACCGATGAAACGAGAAGCAGACTTGATTGACGTTTGGTTTGATTCGGGAGCGATGCCTTATGCTCAACAGCATTATCCTTTTGAGAATAAAGAAGAAATAGATAATAATAAATTTTTTCCAGCAGATTTTATTGCTGAAGGAGTAGATCAAACACGAGGTTGGTTTTATACCTTACATGCCATAGCAACTATGGTTTTTGATTCTGTTGCTTACAAAAATGTAGTGTCTAACGGATTGGTGTTGGATAAGAATGGACAGAAAATGAGTAAGCGTTTAGGAAATGCTGCTGACCCATTTGAAACTTTATCTAAATATGGAGCTGATGCCACTCGTTGGTACATGATTACAAATGCATAACCTTGGTATAACCTTAAGTTTGACCTAGAAGGGATTGCAGAGGTGCAGCGTAAGTTTTTTGGAACGTTGTATAATACTTATGGATTCTTTGCTTTGTATGCTAACTTAGATGGATTTACTTATGCTGAAGATGAAGTAGCAATTACTGAAAGACCAGAAATTGACCGTTGGATTATTTCTAAATTAAATTCTTTAATTAAGGATGTAGACGCTCATTACAATAATTTTGAACCTACCAAAGCGGGTCGATTAATTCAAGATTTTGTAAACGATCATTTAAGTAACTGGTATGTTCGTTTGTGCAGGAGACGTTTTTGGAAAGGGGAATATTCTCAAGATAAAATTGCAGCTTATCAAACCTTGTATAAATGTTTGGAGGTAGTTGCTCAACTATCTGCTTCCATTGCTCCTTTTTATATGGATCAATTGTATTCGGATTTAGTTGAAGTGAGTGGAAAAGGAAATACAACTTCGGTACATTTATCAGATTTTCCTGAAGTAAACGAACAAGCAATTGATACAGATTTGGAAGAACGAATGGCCATCGCTCAAAAAGTTTCTTCGATGGTGTTGAGTTTAAGGAAGAAGGAAAACATTAAGGTGCGTCAACCATTACAAAAACTAATGGTACCTATTTTAGACGATAAGTTTAAACGACAACTCCAAGATGTGGAAGATTTAATTCTTGCTGAAACTAATGTGAAAGAGTTAGAATATTTAGTAGATACGGAAGGTGTTTTGGTGAAAAAAATTAAACCTAATTTTAAAACATTAGGGCCTAAGTATGGTAAAATAATGAAGCAAATTGCTGCTGTTGTTAATCAGTTTAACCAAGAAGATATAGCTGAAATAGAAAGTAATGGTTCTAAAGAATTGACAATAGAAGGGCAAGAGGTGTTGTTAGAATTAACAGACGTTGAAATTACAACTCAAGATATTCCAGGGTGGTTGGTGACCAGCGAAGGAGGAATAACCGTTGCTTTGGATATTACTATAACAGATGAATTAAAATCAGAAGGGATGGCAAGGGAATTTGTAAATCGTATTCAAAATTTAAGGAAAGAAAGTGGTTTAGAGGTTACCGATAAAATTCATCTTAAAATAGTACAACACAGCGAAATAAATAATGCAATAAATAATAATAAAAACTATATTTGTTCAGAGACTTTAGCAGGGCAACTTGATTTAGTTGATGAATTGAAACAAAATGAAGGAATTTCAGTAGAATTGGAAAATGATGTTACTACTTTAATTTCTATTGAAAAACTAAATTAAAATTTAAAGAAATGGCAGACGTAAGATATTCAGACGAAGACTTAGCAGAATTTAAAGTGCTGATTGAAAGTAAAATTGAAGCTGCACAAAAAGATTTAGATGCTTTAAGAGGATCCTTATCTCATAAGGATGATAACGGTACAGATGACACATCTCATTCATTTAAAATGATGGAAGAAGGTGCAGCTACCCTTTCAAGAGAAGAGGTGGCTCAGTTAGCTGGACGTCAAGAAAAGTTTTTAAGATCATTGGAAAACGCGTTAATTAGAATTTCAAATAAATCTTATGGAGTGTGTAGAGTTACTGGAAAACTAATTCAAAAGCAACGATTATTAGCGGTTCCTCATGCTACATTAAGTATTGAAGCTAAGGAAGCTCAAAGTTAGTGAAACTTCACACTTTTAGTGTGATAAGTTGAACTAATCCCGCTGCATAGCGGAAGTTTTATTAATTGCTTATCCTTTATAGTTAGAAATTGTAGGTTTCTAATTTTTAATTCATTCAATGAACAAATTTCTTTCCATTATTTCAAAACCTATTATCCTTATTTTTTTAGTATTATTGGTTGATCAATGGTCAAAAATTTGGGTAAAAACTCATATGTATTTAAGTGAAGAATTTCCTGTTCTGGGAGATTGGTTTTACATTCATTTTACAGAGAATAGAGGGATGGCTTTCGGAATGGAGTTTGGTGGCGATTGGGGGAAATTAGCTTTAAGTTTATTTAGAATAGTTGCTGTTTGTGGTATAGGTTACTATTTATTTAAATTGCCAAAAACATCTCCATCAGGACTCAAAATAAGTATTGCTTTAATATTTGCAGGAGCAGTAGGAAATATTATTGATAGTGCCTTTTATGGCGTAATTTTCAATGAAAGTTTTAATCAAATTGCTACGCTTTTCCCTGAAGAAGGAGGTTATGCATCTTTTTTGCATGGCTGGGTAGTTGATATGTTGTGGTTTCCGTTGTTAGAGGGAAATTTTCCAGATTGGTTGCCTGTGTGGGGAGGTGAGCATTTCCTATTTTTTAGACCTGTTTTTAATGTGGCAGATACTTCTATTTCCGTAGGAATAGGTATGATCTTTCTTTTTCAAAAAAGATATTTTAAGAAAAAAGATGACGAAGTTATAGCTGAAGAAAAATAATTGGCAAGAGATAACTATTTTCCAAAACCATAAATTAAGAAAAAACATCTCCTAGCCTTCCTTTTTATTTTAGGAGGGAATTATTATTAGGAATGAAGGGAGGGTTTTCCCCTCTAAAAAGAGGGAACTGAGGGGTGTGTAGTTAGAGGAAAGGATAAATCTTAATATTTTCTGAAACCTTCTATTGATATTCTCGTAATTAGAGTAAATCAAATAGACGAGTTTATGAAAAAAAGATACTTCCTTTTAATTTCGTTATTTATTGCAATCGGTGCCGTTGCTCAAGTTGAATTACCAGCACGTTACATACAGTCAGTAAATTCTAATTATCATCTCAAGAATACAAAACATGTAAACAATAAAACAGTTAATTGTATTGATACTGTTCGTTTCCCTTATTCCAGATTGTCGGGGTTTGAAGAAATTGATTCTATGGAAGTTGGCTATATAGAAGGAGTTTCTCAAGCGTATCATTATACAGGAAATGGTCTGATTCATGGTATTACGGCTTATGTTTTAGTAGATAGAGATGGTATACCTGCTAATAAAGATTCTATTAGTATGGTAATTAGTATTTATAGCACAATCGATATTGATGCTAATTATCCGAATAAGCCACAAACGTTGATAGCTACTGATACAGTAGATGTGTTTGATGTAGGGTTTCAAGAACAGGCTTTAATGTTTAAAACTCCTGTAGCAGTATCTGATTCTTTTGCGGTATTTCTGGAATTAAATAAATCCAATTTGCCACCAGCGGCACCGTGGTATGGATATAATAAGCAAGGAGATGGAAATCAAGATAAGTTGGCATGGGCAATTTATGCAGGAGGCTTATACAATGCATATACTGATTGGGCGGGAGCTTGGGATTCTGATATGCTATTGCATCCCATTATAGAGCAGGACATAACATCCTCATTTACAACGGATAAAGACACTATTTGTATAGGAGGTACAGTTGCTTTTACCAATGGATCTACCAATAATACAGATGTAATGTTTAATTTGTTTAATACTACTAATAAGCCTTTATATACATGGAACTTTGATGATGGTTCGGGTGAGTACCACCCAGTAGATACCTCTTATGATTTTAATGCATCAGCATATTACAATGCACAATTGAAGGCTAATTATTATGGCTATGAAATAAATTGTATGGATTCATCTCAAAATTTGGTTGTTATACACGATACCGCAGTTGCTAATTTTGGTTTTGCGCATCAAGGAGGAGGAGTCTATCAATTCTCAGATTCTTCTTCTGCAGCTTATACCTGGTCATGGGATTTTGATGATAGTTCTCCAGTAGATAATACTCAAAACCCTTCACATACCTATTCTTCTCCAAATAATTATAATGTTTGTTTAACAGTTACAGATACGAATGATTGTAATTCTAACACTATATGCAAGACTATTTCATTTGTTTTAGGTGTGGAAGGTTTTAAAAGTGGGGTTGCTGATATTTCTGTTTACCCAATACCAGCATCTCAATTTATTAATGTTAAAGTGCCTTCGGAATATTATGGAGGCGACATTATTATTACAGATGTAGTTGGTCAAAAAATAAGATCGTTTTCAATAGAAGGGAATAAAAAGATAGTAAAAATATTAACCGATGAAATTTCTTCGGGAGTCTATTTTGTTTCTATAGATTACCAAGGAGAAAGAATTTTTACAAAAAGGATAGTAGTGGATAAGTGAGTGTTTAGATTATATTAGCAGGAAAGCCCCAAAGAGAAATCTGAGGGGCTTTTTTTTTGGATATGAATAATTATCTTTGCAGACTTAATCAATAAGGGATGGAGAAAAAAGTAAGAGTAAGATTTGCGCCTAGTCCAACAGGGCCATTGCATATAGGAGGAGTAAGAACAGCATTATATAATTATTTGTTTGCGAAAAAACACGGAGGTGATTTTTTATTAAGAGTAGAAGATACCGATCAAACCCGATATGTAAAAGGTGCTGAAGATTATATTATAGAGGCATTAAGTTGGTGTGGAATTACTCCCAATGAGGGAATAGGGGTTGGTGGAGATTTTGGTCCTTACCGCCAATCAGAAAGAAAAGAACTAGGAATTTATAAAAAATATGTAGATCAGTTAATTGCATCGGGGAACGCTTATTATGCTTTTGATACTCCAGATGAGTTGGAAGAAATGCGTGAACGATTAAAAGCAGCTGGAGGGTCTTCACAATCATACGATATGAATTCTCGTGATACAATGAATAATTCATTGACACTTTCTGTTGAAGAGGTCCAAAATAAGTTAGCTGCTGGAGAACCTTATGTTGTTAGAGTAAAAATTCCACATAAGGAAGAGGTTAAGTTTAAAGATGCCATACGAGGTTATGTTGTTGTTGATTCAGTTAATCTAGACGATAAGGTGTTGTATAAATCAGATGGAATGCCAACGTATCATATGGCGAATGTTGTGGATGACCATTTAATGAAAATTACGCATGTAATTAGAGGGGAAGAATGGTTGCCTTCTGCTCCCTTGCATGTTTTGCTATATCGTTTTTTAGGTTGGGAAGACACAACTCCTCAATTTGCTCATTTACCACTAATCTTAAAACCTAATGGTAATGGAAAATTAAGTAAGAGAGATGGAGATAAGGGTGGCTTTCCTGTTTTTCCGATTGAATGGAAATCACCAGAAGGAGAAATTTCAGCGGGATATAGAGAGAGTGGTTACTTTCCTGAAGCACATATTAACATGTTGGCTTTTTTGGGATGGAATCCAGGAACGGAGCAAGAAATATTTTCAATGGAAGAATTGATTGAAGCTTTTACTCTGGAAAGAGTGGGTAAATCAGGCGCCAAATTTGATCCAGAAAAAACCAAATGGTTTAATGAGCAATATTTGAGAGCTAAGTCTAATGAAGAGTTGGCTCAATTAATAAAACCTCATTTAGAGGAGAAAGGATTTGCTTGTGAGAATGATAAATTCTTGGTGGATGTTTGTGGTTTAATGAAGGAAAGAGTAACATTTTTACATCAAATCTTAGAGCAAGGGAGTTACTTCTTTACGCCTCCAACAGATTATGACCAAAAAGCAGTAAAGAAAAAGTGGAAAGATAACTCACCAAATATAGTGGCCGATTTAATTACTGTTTTCTTGAACACAGAATTTAATGCTTTGGCATTAGAAACAGCCTTTAAAACCTATATTGAAGAAAAAGAATTGGGTTTTGGAACACCAATGATAGCTATTAGATTGGCTATTACAGGTGTTGGTGGAGGACCTTCTTTATTTGAAATAATGGAAGTGATTGGTAAAGAAGAATCAATTAATAGATTGAATGCTGGTATTAAAAATATTAAGAAAGAAACAGTAGCGTAATGGAGAATTTGGAAGAAAGAAAGTCGCTTAATTTTATTGAGCAAATAGTAGAAGAAGATTTAAAAGAGGGACTTTCTTCTGATCAACTTAAATTCAGGTTCCCTCCTGAGCCAAATGGGTATTTACATATTGGGCATGCAAAAGCTTTTGGATTAAACTTTGGGCTTGGAGAAAAATATAAAGCTCCAGTAGTTCTTAGATTTGATGATACTAACCCATCTAAAGAAGAACAAGAATACGTAGATGCAATTAAGTACGATTTATCTTGGATGGGATTAAAATGGGCTGAGGAATGTTATTCTTCAGATTACTTTCAGCAATTATACGAATGGGCAGTTTTGTTGATTGAAAAGGGAAAAGCGTATGTTGATTCTCAGTCGTCAGAAGACATGGCAGAACAAAAAGGAACACCTACTCAACCCGGAACAAATAGTCCATACAGAAATAGAACGGTAGAGGAGAATTTAGATTTATTTTCTAAGATGAAAGAAGGTGGATTTAAAGAAGGAGAACATGTGTTAAGGGCTAAAATTGATATGACTCATGTTAATATGCTAATGAGAGATCCAATTATGTATCGAGTGATGCATAAGTCTCATCATAGAACAGGAGATGATTGGTGTATTTATCCAATGTACGATTGGACACATGGAGAATCAGATTATATTGAACAAATTTCTCATTCACTTTGTTCGCTAGAGTTTAAACCCCATAGAGAACTATACGATTGGTTTTTAGATCAAGTATGTAATCAAGGAATAAGACCAAAGCAAAGAGAATTTTCTAGGCTCAACCTTAACTATACGGTGATGAGTAAACGGAAACTGATGCAGTTAGTGGAAGAAAACCTCGTAAGTGGTTGGGATGACCCTAGAATGCCTACCATATCAGGACTAAGGCGAAGAGGGTATACTCCAGCATCTATTCTTAAATTTGTAGAAACAGCTGGTGTTTCTAAGCGTGAACAAGTAATTGATGTGGCATTACTAGAATCATGTATCCGTGCAGATTTAAATAAGTCGACCAATCGAATAATGGCCGTTTTGGATCCTTTGAAATTGGTAATCACTAACTATCCTGAAGGTGAAACAGAAATTGTTATGGCTGATAATAATCCTGAGGATGAAAATGCAGGACAAAGAGAAATGATTTTTTCTAGAGAAATTTACATTGAAAAAGCAGATTTCTTAGAAGAATGTCCTAAAAAAGTATTTAAATTAGGTATAGGGAAAGAAGTTCGATTAAAACACGGATACATTATCAATGGGGAAGAAGTGGTGAAAGATGCAGAAGGCAATATTGTTGAGGTAAAATGTTCCTATGATAAGAAAAGTAAAAGTGGAAGTGGTACAGAAGAGAGTAAACGAAAAGTAAAAGGAACTTTACATTGGGTTTCAGCATCACATAATATCGCAGCACAAGTAAACGTTTATGATCGATTGTTTACCGTTGAAGCTCCAGATGAAGATAAAGATGTTGATTTTAAAACTTTTATTAATAAAGATTCTCTCTCAATATTGAATAATTGTAAATTAGAATTAGCACTTAAAGATGCAAAGCCTCAAGAACGATATCAATTCCAACGCTTAGGTTATTTTTGTGTTGACCATGATTCTACTTCGGAGCATTTAATATTTAATAGAACAGTCACTTTAAAAGATTTTTGGGCGAAGAAGAACAGAGTTAAAAGTTGAAAGTGAAAAGTTTATAAAGTATCTGTTTTAATCATAGTCTCTTATAACTTTCAACTTTACAAACTAAAAAAAGATGGGAAAAATATTTGTTGAAGGAATAAAAATTTATGCATATCATGGCTGTTTTAAGGAAGAAACAGCTATAGGTACTAATTTTTTGGTGGACCTAGAGATAGATGTCGATTTGGAAAAACCAGCTATTACTGATAGTATTGATGATACGGTAAATTATCAGGCAGTTTTTCAGGTAGTTAAAGAACAGATGGCTATCCCCGCTAAGATCTTGGAGCATGTTTCTAAAAGAATTATTGATACATTGTTCAATAAGTTTTCTTCTGTTGAGAAAATAAAATTAAAGGTGTCGAAATTAAATGTTCCCTTAGGCGGACATATTGATAGTGTGAGTGTTCAGTTGGTATGTAGCCGAGGAGAAATACCTAAATAACCGTACTTTTCTTAAATTCACCACATCCGTTAAAACACGTATAAGAAAAATCCGTTTTTTGACCGATATTTTATTTAATTAATATTATCATCTTTAACGTCCGTTTAATTGATAAACATTAGAATTATGAAAACAGTTAATGTATTAGTGGTTGACGATAGAGATATTGTTAGAGATAGTTTAAGAATGTCGTTGTCTGGAGTGAAAGGAATTAATGTGAAAGACGATGCTTCTGATGGAAAAGAAGCTATGAAGTTGATTGAAAAAAATAACTATGATGTAATTTTAATGGATATCAATATGCCCAACATGGATGGGATTGAGGCTACTAAAGAGATCATAAAAATTAACCCCAATACAAAGGTCTTAGCCAACTCTTTTTATGTTACCCCTCTTTATATTAAAGAAATGATAAGAGCAGGTTCTTATGGTTTTATTACAAAAGGAGATAAGAGGTCTGCTTATATTGAAGCAATAAAGACTGTTGCTAATGGAGCCGTATACTTATCTGATGAAATTAATAATGAAACGTACGACCAAGTACTTTCTTATTTAAAAACACCATCTAAAGTAGTCTTGTCAGCTTAAAAGAGAATCCTCATTTGTCGTTTTTGAAGAACGATTTTAGGAAATTAAAGTATTCTTTTCTTGTGTTTTTTGAAGTGAATACTTTCCACATCACTTTTCCAATAGAGGTGTCTGGCTTATCAGTTAAGTTCTTTTTGTTCGTTTCTTTTTTGGGTTCATAACCGATAATTTTATTAGCAGCGTCAAAGTGGTTTTTGGCACTGCTCATTCTTCCTGCATTTTCCTCTAGCAAAGCAAGGTTGTTGTACACAATATCATCGTTAGGATCAAGTTCAATAGCCTTTTTATAATCCTCAATAGCCCCTTCAATATCTATATTTGCTCTAATATAGGCTCTACTGGAATAACGATATGGTTTTTTTGGATCTAACTCAACAGCCTTATCCATATCTTTCATAGCAGCTTTAATGTTTTTATTATGAAAGTGAGAAACACCCCTTTCACTCAATAGTGAAGGTTCGTTGGGCAGTCGTTTTAGAATAGCAGTAAAATCATCAATAGATTTTTCAAACTCACCTATTTTTCGATAACAAATCGCTCTAGTATACAAGGCGTCAGCATTGTTGTTTTGTAGAGATAAAAAAGCACTCAACTCCTTAATAGCTTCATTGAATTGTTGTTGCTCAAATAATGATTTTCCTTTATCTAGGTTAGCCATTTGTTAATTAATTTATTCGTTAAAATTAAGAAGTATTCTTAATTTAGAAACCCATTAATAGCGAAATGACTAAAGAAGAAGCGAAACATAAAATAGCACAACTCTCAGAGGAATTGAATGTGCATAATTACAGTTATTATGTGTTGGATGAACCAACTATTTCTGATTATCATTTTGATATGTTTATGGAGGAGTTGCAAAAACTAGAAGAGCAATTTCCAGAGTTTGCTTATGATGACTCTCCTACAAAAAGAGTAGGAGGGGAAATTACTAAGGAATTTGAAACGGTTAAGCATAAATACCCTATGCTTTCGTTAAGCAATAGTTATAGTAAGGAAGATATACTTGATTTTGAAACAAGAATAAAAAAGCTGGTTGAGAATGATTTAGAATATATATGTGAGTTAAAGTATGATGGAGTTGCAATTGGAATTACATACAAAAACGGGAAGCTAGAACGGGCTGTAACGAGAGGAGATGGTGTTCAAGGAGATGACATTACAGCTAATGTAAAAACTATTCGTTCCATACCATTACAACTGAAAGGAGATGATTACCCAGAAGAATTTGAAATTCGTGGAGAAATATTTTTTCCAAAAAGTGCCTTTGAAGCTTTAAATAAAGAGCGTGAAGAAATAGGGGAAGATTTGTATGCTAATGCAAGAAATACGGCTTCAGGAACATTAAAAATGCAAGATTCAGCAGTAGTTGCTCAACGGATGTTAGATTCCTACTTGTATTTTGTGTTAGGTGATAATTTGCCTTTCGAGAGTCATTATGAAGCTTTAAAAAAAGCAGGAGAGTGGGGTTTTAAGGTGCCTGTTGAAGAAAAGAAATACATTAAAAGATGTGCCACTATTGATGAAATTTTTGAGTTTATTAACTATTGGGATAAAGAAAGAAATAACTTAAATTTTGAAATAGATGGAGTTGTTATTAAAGTAAATTCTTATTCTCGACAAGAAGAAATTGGATTTACTGCAAAATCTCCAAAATGGGCTATTGCCTATAAGTTTAAAGCAGAGAAAGTAGCTACCAAATTATTAGAAATTACTTATCAGGTAGGAAGAACAGGAGCCATCACTCCCGTGGCAAATTTAGAGCCAGTTTTGTTAGCAGGAACAACGGTTAAAAGAGCCTCATTGCATAATGCAGATCAAATTGAAAAGTTAGATGTTAGGGTTAATGATATTGTTTTTGTAGAAAAGGGAGGGGAAATTATTCCTAAAATAGTGGGTGTCGAAACACAACAACGTGATATCTTTTCTACACCTACAGTGTATATTAGTAACTGTCCAGAATGTAATACTAAGTTAGTCAGAAACGAAGGAGATGCTAAGCATTACTGTCCAAATGAATGGGGTTGCCCTCCTCAGATAAAGGGAAAAATGCAACATTTTATTAGTCGAAAAGCGATGAATATTGATGGGTTAGGAGAAGAGACCATTGACTTGTTGTTTGAGCAAGGGTTGGTAAAAAATAGTGCAGATTTGTATGAGTTGAAGTTTGAAGATTTACTAAACCTAGAAAGTTTTAAAGAAAAAAAATCACAAAATATTATTGAGGGACTGATAGCTTCTAAACAAATTCCTTTTGAGCGCGTGTTGTATGCTATAGGTATTCGTTATGTTGGGGAAACGGTAGCAAAGAAGTTAGCTAGATACTTTAAAACAATTGATAATTTGAAAAATGCAGCTTTTGATGAGTTGATTGCAGCTGATGAGATAGGGGATAAAATTGCTGAAAGCATTTTACATTTCTTCTCTGTAGAACAAAATGTTGAGATAGTACAAAGGTTAAGAAATCAAGGGTTGAAATTCGAACTATCGGAAGAGCAAATGGCCAATTCTACCACAAAGTTGGAAGGAATGACTTTTGTGGTTTCTGGCGTTTTTTCAAAATTTTCTAGAGATGAATTAAAAAATACCATAGAACAAAATGGAGGGAAAGTATCGAGTTCTATATCTAAGAAGACAAATTATATAGTAGCTGGAGAAAATATGGGGCCAAGTAAATTAAAAAAAGCTCAAGATTTAGGGGTGGAAATAATAGATGAAAACCAATTTTTGGAAATGATTTAAGTTAATTAACTCTAATCCATGTTTGTGTTCTATAGAAGAATGCAATGTATCCTCTTACCATCAAATTATCATCTTCAACCCATAATTTACAATCATATACTTTTCCATTATTGGGGTCTAAAATTTCACCATCTTCCCATTCATTGTCGTCTTTTTTCATTCCAGTAATGATGGTCATGCCCAACACTTTCTTTCCTTTGCGATGATCAGTACATTCATCACAAAGTGGAGCTGGGTTTTGTCCTTTTTCCCGAAACAGTTTAATTATCTTTCCATAAGCCTTTCCGTCCTCTAAGAAGATTTCTACAATTGATTTGGGTTTTCCTGTTTCGTCATCAATTGTTTTCCATTTTCCGACTATACTTTGAGCATTAGTTATAGATGAAATAACTAATGTAATTATTAAAAATGTAGATTTTAAACTGTTCATTTCTAAACTCTGATTATACGTTTGAAAAATAAATGTAATAAAAAAATCCCTCCAAATGCTGAAGGGACTTTTTATTGTTTGATGCTATTTTGATTAATGTTCGTGCCCACCAGGACCATGAACGTGCCCATGTTCTAATTCTTCAGTTGTAGCTTCTCTTACCTCTACCACATTTCCTGTAAAGTGTAAGTCTTGATCCGCTAAAGGGTGGTTTACATCAACAGTTACTGTTTTTTCATTTATCGACATTACTTTTGCAGGGTGTACTTGTCCGTTTTGGTCTTGAAGGGGTAGTACATTTCCAATAACAACTTCTTCAGCTAGTTTACCATCTTTCATAAACATGGCTTGCTCTAATTCAATTACAGCTTCTTCAGTTCTTTTTCCGTATGCATTTTCTGATTTTATTCCGAAAGAAAATTCATCTCCAGCAGATAAATTGGTAACATTTTTTTCAAAATCAGGAATCATTTGTCCTAAACCAGATAAAAATACTAACGGTTGTTTTCCTTCTGTACTTTCAATCATTTCTCCTTCAGCAGTATCTTTAAAAAGTTTGTAATCTACTGATATTACTTTGTTTTTTGCTTCACTCATAATTTTAATTTTTTGTAAAACTATGATTAATCAGGGAGTTGGCGTGTGAAAAGGGTAATTATTTGAGTGTTTTTAAGATATCAATGAATTTTTCAGCAATCTTGTTTTCATTGTAATCTTCTTGAATTAAAAGATGAGCAGAATGGGCTATTTCATTCATTTTTTGTTGGTTCTTTTTTAAAAACAGAATTTTATCCGAAATGGCTTGAGGAGTGTTGTCGGTTAAGATAATGTTTTGCTGATCGGTAAACACTTCTTTTATAGCGGGAGTTTCTTTGGTAATGATACATTTCTTGAGGGCAGCATAATGGTAAATTTTATTAGGAATTACAATGTCTGTTTTTGGTGTTTCTCCAAAAATTCCTAAGCAAATATCAAAGTCATTAATTTTTAACGGCAGCTCATCATATTCGCTCCACCCCAAAAAGGAAATATTTTTTAAGCCCAATTGGCGACTCATTTTTTTTATTTTCTCTAGCTCAAAGCCTGTACCAATTAAATTAAAATGAATATCCTTTTCGTTTTGTAAGATATGAGCTGTCTTGATAATTTGGCTTACCCCCTGTAAAGGTATAAAGCCGCCATAAAAACCTACATTGAAAATGGAGGTTTCTTTTTTTTGTGAAGCTTTAAAATGAGATATGTCGGCTCCAATAGGAAGGACATCTATTTTATTAGGATTGAGCTTGAATTTTTTTGAAAAATAATTCTTGTGCTCCTGTGTGTCGGCAATTACTAAGTCGCATAAATGTAGTGAAATCTTGTCTTTTAAGTAATTTTTATAAGCTCTTGGAGAGTATTTAGAAATTTGTTGGTAGTCGAAAACTTTGGTAAGGTATTTTGATATGAGTGGGTCAAAAATAATTGGAGTATTAGTGAGTTTTCTAATGTGTTTTACGCTTTCGTGTGTAAAGGGGGGTAAGTAAATAAAATCAGCTTGATTACATTGTTGTTTTAATAACTGCTTGTTTGCTTGTTGAAATGAAGAAAAAGGATGTTTAATTAACTCAATATTTTTTTGATTTTCTATCCCATTTAATAGAATTTGTGTGCGGTTGTAGGAAGGGTCGTAATTACCTGTTACTAATATCTTCATAAATTAGTGCTCTACCTTCCTAAAACTGATTTGATTTTCTGGTCATCTTCATTAAGATTTTTTCTTGTTTTCTTAACATCATTTCAGTGTATTTAGCAACATAGTTGAAGTCTTTAATTTCTGCGTCATATTCTACTCGTGTTATAGGGAAATCTAAGTCGTTGTAATCAACTCCTTTGAAATATTTAAGCATAACAATTTCAATATCAAAAGGGTTTATTTTTTTAGATTTTGCGCTTGTCCGTGTGTCAAATAAAATTCGTTTGATAATGTAATTTTCTTTTTCAAATACTAGTACAATGTATGTGTTTTTTGGAATGTTAAACTTAAAATTTCCTTCTTCATCACTTTTGTAAGAGGTGTAATGTGTGTTGTGTTTATATACATGTACGTTAACAAAATCAATGGTGTTGGTTTCGTATTTGTTTTTAAACTTTGTGGTTACCCCTTTAACAGTTATGGAATCATTTTCATTAGATGGCGTTTGACAAAATATGTTTGTGCTTAATGTTAGAAGTGTTACGATGAATACTGTTCTCATATTGCTTATTCTGTCCAAGTACGACTAAAGTAACGATCTTTTTAATTAAATAAAGAGTTAAAATACGTATTATATTTTTTAATTAAAATTATGCAAACATAATATAATTCACTATATTTGTTATGTAAACATAATGTATGAATAATACAATAATAGATTATCAAATAAAATCCACTTGGCACTCCATGTTTAAGATGTACAATCAAGTAGCTTCTCAATATGGAACCACACAAGCTACAGGTTTACTGTTGTTGGCAGTTAAAAAAGAAGGAACTCCATCCACATCGATAGCGACTTCTTTAGGGATGGAAGCTACGAGTATGAGTAGAATCATAAAATCATTAGAAGAAAAAAACTTAATTTATCGTAAAAAAGACGAAAAAGATAAAAGAATAGTGCGTATCTTTCTAACTTCAGAAGGAGTTGAGAAAAGAAGGGTTGCTAAGAAGGTGATTGAAGCATTCAATGAGTTGGTTAAAGAAGAAATTCCTCAAAATAAAATGAGTATTTTTATTGAAGTGTTGGAAGGCATAAATGATGTGATAGGTAAGTATAAAGAACAAAATGGATTGTAATAATTGAATATAATGAATAGAAAAATAAATAAGGTTGCTGTTTTAGGTTCTGGAGTAATGGGTTCCAGAATTGCGTGTCATTTTGCAAATATTGGTGTTGAAGTATTGTTGTTAGATATTGTTCCAAAAGAGGCTGCAGATTCAGAAAACCCAAAAGAACGAAATAAGATTGTAAATGACGCTTTGCAGTTTGCATTAAAATCTAATCCTTCACCAATATATAGCAAATCGTATGTAAATAGAATTTCGACCGGAAATTTTGATGATGATTTACCTAAAATTGCAGCTTGTGATTGGGTAATAGAGGTAGTGATTGAAAACCTAAAAATTAAGCACCAAGTTTTTACTAATGTTGAGAAGTATAGAACACCTGGAACATTAATTAGTTCTAACACTTCAGGTATCCCTATCCATTTAATGTTAGAGGGTAGAAGTGAAGATTTTCAAAAACACTTTTGTGGAACACATTTTTTTAATCCACCTAGGTATTTAAGATTGTTGGAGTTAATTCCAACCCCGAAAACAGATGTGTCAGTTGTTGAATTTTTGGAAGATTACGGTCAACGGTTTTTAGGAAAAACCACGGTTGTTTGTAAGGATACTCCAGCATTTATTGCTAATAGAATAGGGGTTTATTCTATAATGTCTTTGTTTCATATGGTTAATGAAATGGATTTAACAGTTGAAGAGATTGATAAATTGACGGGACCACTTATTGGTAGAGCAAAATCTGCCACTTTTAGAACTTGTGATGTTGTTGGGTTAGATACGTTGGTGCATGTGGCTAATGGGTTGAAAGAAAACTGTAAAGATGATGAAGCTAATAATTTGTTCGCTGTGCCTGATTATATCAATAAAATGGTCGAGAATAATTGGTTGGGATCAAAAACGAAGCAAGGTTTTTTTAAGAAAATAAAAGGAGAAGATGGGAAGAGTGAAATTTTAGTGTTGGATTTAAAAACGTTGGAGTACCGAAAGAAGAACAAAGTGAAATTTCCAACGTTGGAATTGACTAAATCCATTGATGATGTAAAAGAAAGAACGAAAGTTTTAGTAGCAGGAAAAGATAAGGCGGGTGAATTTTATAGAAATTCATTTTACGGCCTATTCCAATATGTAGCGAATAGAATTCCTGAAATAACAGATTCATTATATAAAATTGATGATGCTTTAAATGCTGGTTTTGGTTGGCAGTTAGGCCCTTTTGTAACGTGGGATGTTTTGGGAGTGGAAAAGACTGTTGTAAAAATGGAAGAAGCTGGATTAGCCGTTAATTCATGGATAAAGGAAATGCTTGCAGCAGGATGCCCTACTTTTTATAAGGTAGAAAACGGAGTAAAATATTTTTATGATATTAAAGCTAAATCTTATCAGATAATTCCAGGTTCAGAAAATATTCTTTCCTTAGAAACATTAAGGGATGAAAACACCGTTTGGAAAAATTCTGGGACTACAATAGTAGATTTAGGAGACGGAATTATCAATTTAGAGTTCCATACGAAAATGAATACCATAGGTGGGGAAGTGATTGAAGGGATTAATAAAGCCATAGATTTGGCAGAAAAGGAATATAAAGGATTGGTGATATCTAACGATGGAGAGAATTTTTCAGCCGGAGCGAATGTAGGTATGATTTTTATGATGGCTGTTGAGCAAGAATATGAAGAATTAGATTACGCAATCAGAGCCTTTCAAAATACGATGATGCGAGTTCGTTACTCTTCTATTCCTGTAGTAGTAGCTCCACATAATTTGGCATTAGGAGGAGGCTGTGAGATGAGTATGCATGCTGATAAGGTCGTGGCTCATGCAGAAACATATATGGGCTTGGTAGAGTTTGGAGTTGGTGTTATTCCTGGAGGTGGAGGAAGTAAAGAGTTTGCTTTAAGGGCATCAGATGAATACAAAGACGGAATTCGTTTAAATGTATTACGAAATAGATTCCTAACCATTAGGCAAGCTCAAGTGGCAACATCGGCAAAAGAGGCATTTGAATTGGGTTACTTACGTGAAGGAGTTGATGAAATTGTGGTAAGTCGAGCACATCAATTAACTCACGCCAAACAAACAGCTTTAAATTTAGCGAACAAGGGCTATACACAACCCATCCAAAGAAAAGACATTAAAGTGTTAGGTAAAGAAGGATTAGGAATTGTTTATGTTGGAGCAAACTCTATGAAATCTGGAAATTATATTTCAGAACATGATCAATTGATCTCTGAAAAATTAGGTTATGTATTATGTGGTGGAGATTTATCTGCACCAACTTTAGTAAATGAACAATATTTATTAGATATGGAACGCAAGACATTTTTAGAGTTGTGTACCAAAAAGAAAACATTAGAAAGGTTACAAAGTATTATTACAACAGGGAGGGTGCTTAGAAATTAGAAGTTTTAAGTGTTAAATTTTGAGTAGAAATGAGTAAAAATATAGTTCAAGAAAAATCATTTGCCTTTAGTTTGGCAATAAACAAATTATATAAGAAGATGATTGAAGAAAACGAATATGTTTTAAGTAAGCAATTATTGAGAACAGGAACTTCTATTGGAGCAAATATAGAGGAAGCCACTGCTGGAATTAGCAAAAAAGATTTCATTGCGAAAATGAGTATTTCATCAAAAGAAGCAAGAGAAACACGATATTGGTTAAACTTAATAGATAGAAGTGATTTGGTTGAAATAGATGTTAAGGAAGAATTAAAAGAAGTAGAAGATATTAATTAATATATTAACCTCTATAGTTAAAACATCACAACAAAATATTAAAAATTTATAATACAACATTTAAAATCTCATTTATGGAAGCATATATAGTAGCAGGATATAGAACAGCAGTAGGAAAAGCACCAAGAGGCGTTTTTCGTTTTACAAGACCTGATGAATTGGGAGCGGCAGTAATTAAGAGATTATTAGAAGATGTACCTCAATTAGATAAAGACAGAATTGATGATGTCATTTGTGGTAATGCCACACCAGAGGCAGAGCAAGGGTTGAACATTGGAAGGATGATTTCTTTAATGGGGTTAGATACTGTTAAAGTTCCTGGTATGACTGTAAACCGTTATTGTTCATCTGGTATTCAGACCATAGCAATTGCAGCTGCACAAATTAAAACAGGCATGGCAGATTGCATAATTGCTGGAGGAGTAGAAACAATGAGTCCAATTCCTTTTGGAGGTTGGAGAATAGTTCCTAATTCGAGAGTAGGTAAAGAAAACCCTGATTGGTATTGGGGAATGGGATTAACTGCTGAAGCTGTTGCTAAAGAATATAATATATCTAGAGAAGATCAGGATATATTTTCAGTTGAATCTCATAGAAGAGCACTAAGTGCAATTGAAGAAGAAAGGTTTGCAGCTGATATTGTGCCAATTGAAGTAGAAGAAATTTTTGTAGATGAAAATAATCAAAAACAAAGCAAAAAATATGTGGTAGATACAGATGAAGGTCCTAGAAAAGGAACTTCAATAGAGGCATTATCTCGATTAAGACCAGTATTTGCTGAAGGAGGTAGTGTAACTGCAGGAAATTCATCTCAAACATCTGATGGAGCTTCTTTTGTAATGGTTATGTCAGAAAAAATGGTGAAAGAATTAAATATTGAACCAATTGCTCGAATGGTTACTTATCAGGTCGTAGGGGTTGAACCAAGAGTTATGGGAATAGGACCAATGGAAGCAATTCCAGCGGCATTAAAACATGCAGGATTAAAGCAGGATGACATGGATTTGATAGAGTTAAATGAAGCATTTGCTTCACAATCTTTAGCAGTAATAAATGGATTAGGACTAGATAAAGAAAAAGTAAATGTTAACGGTGGAGCAATTGCATTAGGACACCCGTTAGCATGTACTGGAGCAAAATTATCAGTTCAAATATTCAACGAATTAAAAAGAAGAAAACAAAAATATGGGATGGTTACCATGTGTGTTGGAACAGGGCAAGGAGCAGCAGGAATTTATGAATTATTAAAGTAAGTAGATTAAAAAATAAAAATTATGGCATCAAATAAAGCAATAAAAGGAGGAGAGTTTTTAGTTAAAGAAACTACACCACAGGACGTATTTATACCAGAAGAATTTAATGAAGAACAGCAAATGATTGCACAAAGTTGTTCTGATTTTTTAGATCAAGAGGTCAATCCAATTTTAGATCGAATAGATGCTTTAGAGGAAGGGTTAATGCCTTCTTTGTTAGATAAAGCAGGAGAGTTGGGATTGCTGGGAATAACTGTTCCTGAAGATTTAGGAGGTTTTGGAAAAGATTTTGTAACAGGAATGTTAACTACCGAAGTTTTGGGAGGAGGTCATTCGTTTGCTGTTGCCTTATCAGCCCATACGGGTATAGGAACTTTACCCATTTTATATTATGGAAATGCTGAGCAAAAACAAAAATACATTCCAAAATTAGCTACTGGAGAGTGGAAAGCAGCGTATTGTTTAACTGAGCCAGGTTCTGGTTCTGATGCAAATTCAGGAAAAACAAAAGCTGTCTTAAGTGATGATGGAAAACATTATGTGTTAAATGGACAAAAAATGTGGATTACCAATGGAGGTTTTGCAGACATATATACTGTTTTCGCGAAAATTGGCGATGACAAAAATTTATCTGCTTTTATTGTAGAGAAAGATTTTGGTGGCATTTCTTTGAATCCCGAAGAAAAGAAAATGGGAATTAAAGGGTCGTCTACTCGTCAGGTGTTTTTTAACGATTGTAAAGTTCCAGTTGAAAACTTACTAGGAGAAAAAGAGGGAGGTTTTAAAATAGCATTAAATATTTTAAATATTGGAAGAATTAAATTAGCTGGGGCAGCCATTGGAGGTTCTAAAAAAGCAATTGACCATTCAGTGAATTATGCGAATGAAAGAGAGCAATTTGGCAGACCTATATCAAAGTATGGAGCTATTAAACATAAATTGGCAGAACAGGCAATTAGAGTATATGCTTCTGAAGCTGCAATTTATCGTTGTAGCCAGAATGTTGATGACGCTATTAACGCTTTGATAGAAGAAGGTATGGATAAAGAGAAAGCGACATTAGAAGGAATTCGTCAATTTGCTACAGAAGCGGCTATATTAAAAGTACACGGTTCTGAAGTATTAGATTATGTGGTTGACGAAGGAGTGCAAGTATATGGAGGGATGGGATACTCTGCAGAATCCCCTGTAGAAAGAGCTTATAGAGATTCTAGAATTAATAGAATTTTTGAGGGTACTAATGAGATTAACAGGATGCTGATTGTAGACATGTTGTTAAGTAGAGCAATGAAAGGGGAGTTGGATTTGATGGGGCCTGCTCAAGCTGTAGCTAAAGAATTGATGAGTATTCCTGATTTTAGCGCTGGAAGTGATAATGTGTTTGAAGCGGCTCACGAACAGGTGAGAAAGTTCAAAAAAGCAGTATTGATGGTAGCTGGTAGTGCTGCTCAAAAATTGATGACAGAGTTAGCTAAAGAACAAGAAATTCTGATTAATATATCTGATATGATTATTGAAACTTATGTGGCAGAGTCAGTTTTGTTAAGAGTAGAGAAATTAGCAACCATTAAAAGTGAGGCCGAAATAGCTGCTCAGATTGCCATGATGAATGTATATTTATATGATGCTGCAGATCAAATTAACAAATTTGGAAAAGATGCATTAAACTCTTTTGCCGAGGGAGATGAGCTAAGAATGATGTTAATGGGATTAAAGCGATTTACAAAGCAACAACCTTTTAATGCGAAAGAAAGTAGAAGAAAAGTAGCTGATCAATTGATAGCAGAGAATAAATATTGTTATTAGTAATACATCATTAAAATGAAAAAGTTCATACCCATATTATGAGCTTTTTCTTTATGAATCTAGATGTTGATTATTAAAACCCAAAAGCAACACCTACCTGGAAGTTAGTAGTCGCTCTTCCAAATTCAGCAAAGAATCCCATGTGTTCTTTAATCATGTACCTGATTCCTAGTGTAAATTGGTAATCAAATTCAAAAACTTTAGAAGAGGTATTAATGTTGGTCAACGTACTTGTCGTTTTTGTTTTATCTATGGTATGTAGGTATCCAAGACCAAGACCACCATATAAATCTAATTTTTCAGTTGCGGGATAGTGACCATTAAATCGGGTAAAAAACCCCCAAATTCTTCTTGTAGCACTAACATCAAGTAAATCATTATTGTTAGGGTTTTTGTAGGTGGCTTTACTAGAAGAATACTCTAGATTAAGCCCTACTCCTAAATAATCGTGTATGCCCCTCTCATACTTTAATAGTATGGTTCCTAAATTAGTTGATTTGTATTCATATACACTATTGTTTAGTTTGAATGATTTTTTGAAATCATCAGTAAGTTTTTTTGATGCTGGAACTCCAAATCCCAAGTTAATAATGTTGGTTCCATCATCAAATACTTGTGATGAGGCATTATTGATATTTATTAATAAGAATAATATAGGAAGGAGGGTTAGTTTTTTCATAATCTAGTTTTTAACGAAAATAATAAATTTTGCTAGAAAAAATTGACAATAATTAGGTTATAATAACCTTTAATGAACTTGATTATTGTTTGTAAATAACTTTATTTGACATGTGTTTATTAATTATATAGTTTTGGATACAGTTTTAATTAAATAAGTGCTATGAAAAAAATTACAGGTGTTTTTGCAATAACTATTGCATTATTGATGATAAATAACTTTGCTAATGCTCAGGCATTTCAAAAAGGGAATATTAATATTGATTTAGGAATTGGTTTTGGTGCGTACGGAACGAAAAGTACATTTACGACAACGAGTAATGGAGTTTCGATTTCGGATAGTGAAACTGATGGAGCGGCTTCTACATTAGTGCCAGTACAAATTGAATATGGTGTAACAGATAGAATAGGGGTGGGGTTCTTATTTCAGTACAATAATTATTTTATCAATGATAGTGATAAGGTCTCTTTAGATAAGGTAAGTTGTGTTGATTTCGGATTGAATTTTAATTTTCACCTATTAAATTCTGATAGAAATGATTTATTTGTAACTGCGGGGTTAGGTATGTCGAGTATTAGTGTAGATTATACTTCTCTTGCTAGTCTCTTTGTTGAATCATATGGTGGAACAGGTGTTTATTATGGACTGGGAATAACCGATCGTTTTTTTATACTTGATAATGTGGGGTTATTATTTAATATAAGTTATAGAGGGTATAGTTATTCTGCTCTTGAAGCAGAATTTACACCAGATGCAAAAACTATAATAGCTAACTCATCTAGTACTTTTACTCAAGAGTTGGATTGGTCTTTTAGTGGAGTTAATATTGGCACAGGAATTGCGTTAAAGTTTTAATAAAGAAATCTCATGAAAAGTATTATTAGCTATATAAGTGTTGTTTTGTTGTTAGTTGTTACGAGTTTAAGTGCTAATGCTCAAGCATTTCAAAAAGGAAACATCAATATAGATTTAGATTTAGGGATGGGAATTTATGCTACTCAAACTTCATGGACTTTAGGAGTTGGCCCCTTTACTCAGTCGGGATCAGATGCAGATGGAACGGTTGGTACAGTGTTTAGATTAGGGGGTGAGTATGGTATTTCTAATAAATTTGGATTAGGGTTAAAATTTGGTTCTAGTAACTATTTAATTGCTGAGGAAGATAAGGATACTATACAAAGTGTAAAGAGTACTGATTTTTCGATTAATTTCAATTTCCACCTATTAAATGCAGAAAAAAATGATTTATTCCTTACGCTTGAATTGGGAGGGGCTAGTGCGAAATGGTTGTGGCATGAGGATAAAACTTTTTTAAGTTCTGCTAAGGGTAGCGGTAGCTATGTTGCATTAGGACTTACTGATAGAATATTTTTTAATGATAACGTAGGTATTCTATTTAGTTTTAAATACGCTGGGTTTAATTATAGCAATATTACTGCTGAGCTTTCTTCGATAGGGAAGGATTTAGCATCAGCATTATCTTTTTTAGGAACTCCTTCGTGGTCTTTTGATTCGATAAGACTAAATGGAGTTTATCTAGGAACAGGGCTGGCTCTTAAGTTTTAAACCTTTCCAACAACCACTTCTGTTAAATCAGATTGCTTAAAATATTTAACCCCTAATTCTAATAACGTTTTAGGGGTTATTTCTTTTATGGTTTTAATGTAGTTGTTATAAAAGTCATAATCTAATCCATAAAAATGTACGTTTTCGAATAAGGAAGCCATATTAAATGGCCCGTCACAAGATTTTAAGATTTGCCCTAACAAATAGTTTTTAACCAAGTTTAATTCATCAAGTGAAACTTCTTCTTTTTGCAAGTGCTCAATTTCTTTATAAATTTCCTTTAAAGCGTCATTCGTAACATCACTACCTACTTCTGTAGAAATAAAGAAGTACCCTCCATTTTGTAAGGACACTATTCCAGAGCCTATACCATAAGTGTACCCTTTATCTTCTCTAATGTTTTTCATCAATCGAGAACCAAAATAACCACCTAAAATGGTGTTGAATATTTGTAATCCGTAATAGTCTTTGTGTAATTTGTTAGGTAATTGTCTTCCTATTCGAATGGCAGACTGTAAAGCATCTTTCTTTTCAATAAATATTTTCTTATTGTTGGTTGATGATTGAGTAGTTGTTTTATTAGTTTCATTTTTTTTAGCAATGACCTCTTGTCCAAAAAATCGATCAATAGTCTCAACAATTGTTGAGCTTACATTCCCGGAAACAATAACCTCGCAATTACCTAAGTTGTAAAAATCGTTATAAAACTGTTTAACTTCCTTTAAAGATAAATTTTCATAATCATGAATACTTAATTTTCTACCATATGGACTCCCTTCATTAAAAACTTCATTCATAAAGGAAGATCGAGCCAAAAAAGACACTTTCTCTAAGTTGACTTTAAACTTTTCCAGTGCATTATTTTTATAAATATTAAACTCTTTTTCCGAAAAAGAAGGAGAGCAAATTACTTCCTTAAAATATGGAATTACTTTTTCGAGGTGTTTATTAAGGGTGTACAATGTTATAGAAGCGTGATCAAAAGAGACATCAGATTGTAAAAATGCACCGTATTGGTCAATCCCATCTGCAATTTCAAAAGCAGAATAATTTTCACTTCCCTCTTTGATTAATGCATTAGTTGCATTAGCAATTAAGGATTGGTTTTGGTGCCAAAAACCCGCATTAAAAATGAAATCAATTTTTACTATTTCTTGACTCCCTCCAGTTAATGTATGAAGGGATATACTATTATTTAATAAAAAGGATTCAGGATTTAAGAAATCAATATTATCGACTTGATGAAATTCAGGCGCTTTTTTTCTGTCTAGTACAATCATTGTTTATTCGATTTAGCATATATCAATGTGGAGCAATTGGTTTTTTTTAGAATTTCGTTGGCTATTCGTAAAATATCCTTCTTGCTAACTTGCTGATATTTTTCACCCTCTAGATTAACATCATTGGCATCTCCTAACAACTCTGCAAAGGCTAAATGCATAGCTTTGTTAAGTATACTAGTTTCAGAAAATTCTCGGGTGGATTCTACTTTGTTTTTCACTTTGTTTAACTCGTTATCACTTATCGCTGTTGCTTTAACTTTTTCGAGTTCATCTAAGATTGCTTTTTCTGCAATATCGTATTCAATACCATCTAACAAATTACCGCTAATTACAAATAGACCTTCATCATAGCTGCCCATTACGTAGGCATTAATGTCACTAAATAATTTTTGTTCTTTTATTAAAGAGGTGTATAGTCTAGAAGATTTTCCTAAAGATAATACATCGCTTAATAAGTCTGTTGCGTGAAAATCTTGGTGTGTTTTACTACACATTTTATAAGCTTTGTAAATTGCGTTAGCAGGAACATCTCTTTCAACTCTTAAACGTCTTGCCTCATTTTGTTGAGGTTCCTTTGGTAAATTTCTAATGGGAACATTTCCAGAAGGAATATCTCCAAACCACTTTTGAGCAAGAGGTTGAATAAATTCTTTATCAACATTGCCTGCAATTGATAAAATTGCATTATTAGGTAAATAATGTTGGTAGAAAAAGGTTTTTACATCTTCCATGGTGGCATTTTCGATGTGAGCAACTTCCTTTCCAATGGTTGGCCATTTATAGGGATGCTTTTGATAAGCCAAAGGACGAAGTAGCAACCATACATCTCCATAGGGCTGGTTGAGGTAATTTTGTTTAAACTCTTCCACAACAACATTTCGTTGTACTTCTAAGCTTTTTTCGGTAAAAGCTAGGCTTAACATTCTATCCGATTCTAACCAAAAAGCAGTTTCAATATTATCTTTTGGAACAGTAATGTAGTAGTTGGTAATGTCATTAGAAGTGAAGGCATTATTATCTCCACCTACTTTCTGTAAGGGTTCATCAAAATTGGGGATATTGATTGATCCGCCAAACATTAGGTGCTCAAACAAGTGAGCAAACCCTGTTTTGTTTTCATCTTCATCTCTTGCCCCAACATCATATAATATGTTGAAAGCAACAATTGGAGTTGATTTATCTTGATGGACAATGACTTTCAGTCCATTATTTAAGGTAAATTTTTCAAATGCTATCATTTGCTAAAAGTGGTATTTTTCAGATGAGATGTTTTTGATTTCTTGTTTGTATTCTGAGATAATATCATCAATGATTTGGTACACAGGTTTAATTGCATTAATTATTCCAGCTACTTGACCTATTTCTAGTTCTCCTTCATCTAAATCCCCCTCAAACATTCCTTTCTTTGCTCTTCCTCTTCCAAGTATTTCTTTTTGTTCATCTGGAGTTGCTCCCTTTGTAATTGCGTCATTAATTTGATGAAAAAACTTATTTTTAATTAACCTTACTGGGGTGACATCTTTTAAGGTAAGCTGGGTATCTCCCTCCTTAGTTTTTACAACCTCTTCCTTAAAATTATCATGTGAGGATGCTTCAATAGAAGCAGCGAAACGACTTCCCATTTGAATTCCATCGGCACCTAATACCATTGCAGCAAGCATGCCTTTTCCATTTCCAATTCCGCCCGCAGCAATTATAGGAATTTCAATTTCCTTTTTAACCATAGGAACAAGGCAAAAAGTTGTTGTTTCATCTCTTCCATTATGACCTCCAGCTTCGAACCCTTCAACCACTACAGCATCTACTCCAGCTTCTTGAGCTTTTAAAGCAAACTTCAATCCGGGTACAACATGGGCTACTGTAATTCCTTTCTCTTGAAAAAATGAGGTGTATTTTTTAGGATTACCAGCCGATGTAAATACAATTTTAACATCCTCTTCTAGAATAATTTGTATCAGTTCATCTATTTGAGGGTAAATCATAGGTAAATTAACTCCAAAAGGTTTGTTGGTAGCTTCTTTGCATTTTTGAATGTGTTCTCTAAAAACTTCGGGATACATAGAGCCAGCACCAATTAATCCTAATCCTCCTGAATTGCTTACAGCTGCAGCTAATTTCCATCCACTATTCCATATCATTCCTCCTTGTATAATGGGGTAGTTGATATTGAATAATTGAGTTAATTTGTTTTTCATAAACCTGATTTATTGTAGAATTTGTTGCGAAAATACAAAAATGTATTGTCGCCATCATTTACTATTTGATATAGTTTGTATTTAAAAATTAAAAAATGCAAAGATTAAATGAGAAGATATATTTAAACGATTTTTCTACTGTATTAAAAGCTTAAAGAAGCAAATTCATCCAAAATAAAATATAAATAAACTTGTCCTAATGAGGATAAGTTTTATATATTTGCGTTTATGCAAAAAAAGCTGTTAATAATAGCTCTTCTAACAATAACATGTTTAGCATCTAATGCTCAATATAATGTTGATTTTGGAATATCTGGCGGAGTTTCTAACTACTTGGGAGAAATAGGCGGTGGGCCAGATACTCGAAAGGATTTTATTTCTGACATGAAGCTGAGCTCTACTAGGTTTACGTTAGGGGGCTTCTTTAGGTATCGTTTCGCGCCAAAATTAGCTGTTAAAACTTCATTGAATTATATAAGATTAACAGGAGATGATGCAAATACCCAAAATGCTCCTAGAAGAGCAAGAAACTTAAATTTTAAAAATGACATATATGAGTTTTTGGTTAATGGAGAATTCTATTTGTTTAAAGTTAATGATGTAGGAAGGAGAGGTACTTATAGCTCTGATTTTAATCTTTATGCTTTCGCAGGAATAGGAATGTTTTATAGTAACCCTAAAGGTCAGGATGTTAGTGGTGAGTGGGTGGCATTAAAACCATTACAATCAGAGGGAGTTTCATACAGTAGTTTCAGTTTTGCTATCCCTGTTGGTTTGGGGTTTTATTATACAATGAATAGAAAATATAGGTTAGGTTTAGAAGTGGGTTGGAGAACAACATTTACAGATTATATTGATGACGTGAGTACGGTTTATGCTAATGATTATGATGGAATTAGTAACAAAACTAGTCAGGCGCTATTAAATAAAATTAATAATGAAAATGGATTTGAAGATGGGGATAAAGAGTACTTGAAGTTAGCTCACTTCGATAAAGGAAGTAAAAGAGGAGACCCCTCTCATAATGATAGTTATATGACGGCCACTGTTAACTTTAGTTGGGCAATTAGAGGAAAAAGTAAATTCTATAGAGCTAGGCATAGCTGGGTGCTTGGTAAGAATAAACGAAGAAGAAGAAAATCAAGAGCTAAGTTCTAGAATAGAAGAAAAACAACAAAAAAAGAGCATATTTTATGCTCTTTTTTTATTCAAAAACGTTTGAAATATTAATGATACAATGATTACTTTTGTAGTTTGAAAAAATAAAGTATGCAATCATATAGTTTAACACATTTACAAGAATTAGAATCGGAAGCTATTTTTGTTTTAAGAGAAGTAGCTTCACAGTTTGAAAATCCAGCCTTATTATTTTCTGGAGGAAAAGATTCTATTATTGTTGCTCATATGGCACGTAAAGCATTTTGGCCAGCAAAAATTCCTTTTCCTTTAGTACATGTGGATACAGGGCACAACTTCCCTGAAACGATAGAATTTAGAGATCAGTACGTAAAAGAATTAGGAGCTGAACTTATTGTTGGTTCTGTTCAACAGTCAATAGATGAAGGAAAAGTAGTGGAAGAGAAAGGGTTTAACGCTAGCCGTAATGGCCTTCAAACAGTGACGTTGTTGGAAACTATTGAAAAGTATAAATTTGACTGTGCAATGGGAGGAGCGAGAAGAGATGAAGAAAAAGCGAGAGCCAAAGAACGTTTCTTTTCTCATAGAGATGATTTTGGTCAATGGGATCCAAAAAATCAGCGTCCAGAATTATGGAATATCTTCAATGGGAGAAAAAATGTTGGAGAACATTTTAGAGTATTTCCAATAAGTAATTGGACTGAAATGGATGTGTGGCAGTATATTTTACATGAAAAGATTCAAATCCCTTCAATTTATATGGCACACGAACGCGATGTTTTTGAACGAGATGGAGTAATCATGTCTACTACTGAATTTATTGAGCAAAGAGATACAGAACTAACAATTAGGAAAAAAGTAAGATTTAGAACTATTGGAGATGCGACTTGTACTGGAGCAGTTGCTTCAGATGCAGATTCAATTGAAAAAATAATAGAAGAAGTTGCAGCTGCAAGAACAACAGAGAGAGGAACTCGATCTGATGATAAGCGCTCTGAAGCGGCAATGGAAGATAGAAAAAAAGCAGGATATTTTTAGACTATGGATACAAACTCATATTTAGATATGGAACTTTTACGTTTTTCAACAGCAGGTAGTGTTGATGACGGAAAAAGCACATTAATAGGCAGGTTATTATACGATTCAAAATCAATATTTCAAGATCAATATGATGCGATTGAAGAATCAAGTAAGCGTAAAGGAGATGAAAATGTAAATTTAGCTTTGCTAACAGATGGATTAAGAGCGGAAAGAGAGCAAGGAATAACCATAGATGTTGCATATCGTTATTTTGCTACACCTAAACGAAAATTTATTATTGCAGATACTCCAGGACATATTCAGTATACTAGAAATATGGTTACGGGTTCATCTACATCTAACCTTTCGATTATTTTAATTGATGCTCGTCATGGTGTTGTAGAGCAAACTTGTAGGCATACTTTTATATCATCTTTATTAGGAATTCCGCATGTTGTTTTTTGTATTAACAAGATGGACTTGGTAGACTATTCAGAAGAAGTTTATGAAAAAATAAAAGATGATTTAGAAGCATTTTCATCAAAACTGAATGTGAAAGACATTCACTTTATTCCGATTAGTGCATTGAATGGAGACAATGTGGTGAATCAATCTGAAAAAATGGATTGGTATAAAGGGTCTACATTAATGTATTTATTAGAAAATATTCATATAGGTAGTGACTATAATCATATAGATTGTCGTTTTCCTGTACAAAATGTTATTCGTCCGCAATCTGAGAAATACCCAGACTATAGAGGGTATGGAGGTAGAATTGCCGGTGGAGTTTTTAAACCAGGTGATGAGATAGCTGTATTGCCATCAGGATTCACCTCTAAAATAAAATCTATTGATACGATGTCAGGAGAATTATCAGAAGCATTTGCTCCAATGTCGGTAGCAATAACTTTAGAAGATGATATCGATGTGAGTAGAGGTAATATGATTGTAAGAGAGAATAATCAACCATCTGTTGATCAAGATGTAGATTTAATGATTTGTTGGTTAAATGATAAAAAGATGATTCCTAATGGGAAGTATGCTGTTAAACATACTTCTAATGATGTTAGGTGTGTAGTAAAGGAAGTTGTATATAAAATGAATATTAACACTTTACATCGAATAGAAGATGATAAAGAAATAAATATGAATGATGTGGCTAGAATTTCAATTAGAACAACTAAGCCATTATTGTTTGACAAATATTCAAGAAATAGGTCTACAGGTAGTTTGATATTGATTGATGAAGCTACCAATGAAACTGTGGGAGCAGGAATGATTATATGATCTGTTTTATAGACAAGTGAGTAAAAAGCCTCAACCTCAGTTGAGGCTTTTTTGTTGTGAATGTTGTCCCGTCCTGAAATAAGTTGACATAAAATTGACTTATTTATGAAAAAGACAATAAAATCAAGAAAAAGGCGAAGTCAACGCGATTACAATTTAGGCTTTAAATTAGCGGTAGTATCTCAAGTAGAAAAAGACGAGATGGCCTATAAGCAAGCTCAGAAGATTTATAGCATACAAGGCAGAAGTACAGTTTTTGGTTGTACTGATGAGCTTAAGTGTGGAGCACATGTTCAAAAACCGATAGTCATGATAGAGATTGGTATGTAGGCCATTGTGTGAAACACATAGTTCACTCTACCTGTCATGTAGATCTTATTGTAAGACCCTTTGGCTTCAACCGGCTTGGGTGAAACTTGTGAGAAATAAGAGATTTTTTTGTGATGAATTATTTGCCGTAATTATTGGTTGCACAATTTTAAAGCAGAGTCAATAGCATTAATAGTAGTGGTGATATCTTTTTCATTTACTATTCCCATATGCCCAACTCTGAAGTATTTTGTTTTTAAACTAGCCAACAAACCACCAGCAACAATAACTCCTTGGTTAGATATTTCGCTGAGTAATTCTCCTCCATTAATTTCTTCAGGGTAGTAAGGGGCAGATAAAGTATTGGCAGAGACAGCTTCGCTTTTAGGGATAAATTGTAACCCCAAATTTTGCATAGCCAATCGAAATGCTTGAGCAATATCTTTATGTCGTTTAATTCTTTGCTCAATTCCTTCTTCTAAGATAAGGGATAAACTTTTTTCTAATCCTAATACCAAGTTTACTGGAGGGGTGGCAAAATAAGAAGGTTTTCTTTCTGTATAGGCTTGCATAATTGGTAGCCAATTACTCCAATCTGCATAATAATTACCTACGGGCGTATTTCTATTTCTCCATACTTCCATGGCTTTTTGAGAAACCACTAAAAGTGCCAACCCTGGAGGCACACCGATTGCTTTTTGAGAGGCAGTTAGCACTACATCTATCCCCCATTTTTCTTGTTGAATTTCTTCACCTGCAACAGAACAAACACCATCTAAAATGGTTAATACATTGTATTTTTTCCCCAATTCACCAATAGGGATAGGGTTGTTTAATACTGCTGTAGAAGTATCTACATGTGTAAAGGTTAATAATTTATATTGCTTCTTTTTTAGTGTGTTCTCAATTATTTCAGTTGAAACTACATCACCAATAGGAGTATTTAAAACATCTACATTTGCTCCATATCTTTTTAATAATTCAGCATAGCGTTCACCAAAATATCCGGTAGAAATTACTAGCGCATTGTCTCCAGATTCAATTAAGTTGGCCCCAGCCATATCCATTGCCAAAGTGCCTGTTCCAGCAATTATAAAAGACTGGCCAGAGGGGCATAACCAAACTTTTTTCATCATATCTAATGCATTTCCAAAACTTTCAATAAAGCTAGGAGCAACATGGCTTGGACTTGGTTCGCTAATGGCTTTAAGTATTTCGGGATGAAATTCTATTGGGCCAGGGATCATTAATAATTTTCTTGAAGACATATTAATAAGAGATTTAATTTTTCCTTGCAATATACCTAAAAGATGAGGTAATATTTATTTTTCATTCACTAAAATAAAGGGGATAGTGATTACAATTCTTAGTTTTGTTTTGTGAAACTATTGTTAAGGGTACATATTATTTTATGGTTAGTTTGTTTTTCTTCAAACATATACTCGCAAGAGAGAGTCACGACTTTTGGTATTCAAGTAAAGCCTATAATCCCAATAGGTTTTATGAATACGGGAGAACAGCAATTCAGTGAGAATAATATTGATTTTATCTTGACTCCTAGGGTAGGAATGAACTTTGGAATGGCGATTAGAAAAGGATTTACTAAATCATTATCATTAGAAACAGGGATTAATTTTTTACAACGAAATTATGATTTAACTATTACGGATATGGATTCCAGTTTTACAGGAACTTCTAGTTTTAAATTAGTTAACTATGAGCTTCCAGTTTTAGGATTAGTTTATGTTCGATTAGGAAAAATGATATACATGAATGTTGCGGGAGGAATGTCTTTTGATATATATCCATCTGAACTTAGAACCGGAGGTGAATATTTCGATAATCTGTTGTTAAGAAGTGAATGGTTAAATGTTAGCCTGCCCGCTAATGTAGGATGGGAGTATAGAACGCGTAAGAGTGGTTTTATTTATTTTGGAGCTTCTTTACATCGTCCTTTTACCAATATTTTCAGGGAATTGATACTTTATGAACAGTATGGTAAAAAAGAGAATGCTACTTTTAACCTTTCTGGAAATTACATTACAATTGACCTCCGTTATTTCTTTCATGAAGACAAGGAAAAGAAAAAGAAAAAATTGAAAAAACCAGTTAAAGTCAAAAAAGCTAAAAAATAATAGATCTCATTCTGGCTCGAACTTTAGAGCAACTGAATTAATGCAGTATCTCAAGTTTGTAGGAGGAGGGCCATCGTTAAAAACGTGCCCTAGGTGTCCGTTACAGATAGCACAGTGTACTTCATTTCTTGAGTACCCTAAATCATTATCTACGCCTAATTCGATACCATTTTCAATAACATCATAGAAGCTTGGCCAACCTGTTCCAGATTTATATTTGGTTTCCGAAGAAAAGAGTGGATGATTACATCCTGCACAGGTATACTTTCCTTTCTTTTTGTTGTTCCAGTACTTTCCTGTAAAAGGTTTTTCGGTTCCTCTCCTTCTTAAAACGTTATACTCTTCAGTGGTGAGCTTTGCTTTCCACTGTGAGTCTGTTAATTTATATTTTTTTGCAGGCTGACCGTAAGAAAAGATTGTGTTTACAATAAGAATAATTAGTAAAAGGTGCTTCATCATCTTTTTTGTTATTAATACGGGTTTGGTACAACTTTATTGTGCTTCAAAATGTAATGGTACACTTATAAAATTAATTACTTTTGTTGTTCAAATTATTACACAATGAAGATTTCTTATAACTGGTTAAAAAAATATGTTGATGTTGATCTGGACCCTAAAAAGGTAGAAATAATTCTTACGGATTGCGGATTGGAGGTTGAAGGAGTTGAAGAAATACAATCTGTAAAAGGTGGACTGGAGGGGTTGGTTATCGGAGAAGTATTATCGAAAGAAAAGCACCCTGATGCTGATCGATTAAATTTAACAAAAGTGGATGTTGGAAATGGAGACCCACTAGATATAGTTTGTGGGGCACCAAATGTAGATAAAGAACAAAAGGTAGTTGTAGCCACCGTAGGGACAACCATACACCCTACAGAAGGAGAAGCATTTAAAATTAAGAAGTCAAAAATTAGAGGACAACTTTCCGAAGGAATGATTTGTGCCGAAGATGAGATTGGTTTGGGGAGTGATCATGATGGAATTATCGTGTTAGATAATGCTGCAGAAGTAGGAGTTTTTGCGAAGGATTATTTTAATGTTGAAAATGATATTGTTTTTGAGATAGGCTTAACACCTAATAGAGCTGATGCAACAGGACATATTGGTGTAGCTAGAGATTTAGTAGCTGTTTTAAAATTATCAGAAAAAGCTAATTTGATAAAACCATCTGTTGAAGACTTTAAGGTTGATAATAATGATTTAACTATTAATGTGGAAGTAGTAGATAATGATTTGTGCCCTCGTTATTCTGGAGTTACAATCTCTGATATTTCAGTTGACGAGTCGCCAGAGTGGTTGAAAAACAAACTAAGAAGCATAGGTTTAAAACCTATTAACAATATAGTTGATGTCACTAATTTTGTACTGCATGAAACAGGACAGCCTCTTCACGCATTCGATGCTAATCAAGTAACAGGAAACAAAGTAATTGTTCAAACTGTTAGTGATAAATCTAAATTTACAACGTTAGATGAAGTAGAAAGAACACTTTCTGATAAGGATTTGATGATATGTAATGGAGAAGAGTCGATGTGTATTGCAGGGGTTTTTGGAGGAATAAAATCAGGAGTTTCTGAGTCAACAACTGCTATATTTTTAGAGAGTGCTTATTTTAATCCTGTCTCTATTCGTAAAACAGCAAAACGGCATGGATTAAATACGGATGCTTCTTTTCGGTATGAAAGAGGTGCAGATCCGAATATTACAATTTATGCACTAAAGCGTGCAGCCAATTTAATTAAAGAAGTAGCTGGAGGGAAAATTTCATCTGAAATTATTGATGTTTATTCTGAACCGATACCATATTTTGAAGTCGATTTTACTTATGCCAATTGCAATCGATTGATAGGAGAGATAATAGATAAAGCAACAATTAAAAATATACTTACTGATTTAGAAATAATCATTATAAACGAAACTGAAGAAGGGTTAAAGCTTTCGGTTCCACCTTTTAAAGTTGATGTGCAACGTGAAGTAGATGTTATAGAAGAGGTGTTAAGAGTGTATGGTTATAATCAGGTTTCATTGCCTACAAAATTGGCATCTTCATTATCTTATCGTCAAAAACCAGATAAAGAAAAAGTAACAAATTTAGTAGCTGAATTATTAGTATCGAACGGTTTTAGTGAAATTCTATCGAACTCTTTAACTAAAGACAGTTACTATGAAGACTCAAAAAATGAGTTAGTATATATAGCAAACCCATTAAGTAATGAGTTAGAAGTATTAAGACAGTCTATGTTGTTTAATGGATTGGAAACGGTTGTATATAATCAAAATAGAAAATCTGCTGATTTAAAACTTTTTGAGTTAGGAAAGACCTATCTAAAGAAGGGAGAAAAATTTGAAGAGACGAATCATTTAAGTTTGTTGGTTTCAGGCAAGTTTAAGGAAGAAAACTGGAATACTTCAGGAGATGTTACCAATTTTTACCATTTGAAAGGGGTGGTTAACTCGCTTTTAAATCGTTTTGGATTAATGAGCATGAAGTTTAAGAGTGAGTCTTCAACTCTAAATACATTATCATACGGACTAAAGTACATGGTAAATGATATGGAGCTGGTACAATTTGGAAGGGTTGATACTAAAGTACAACAACAGTTTGACATTCAGAATGAAGTTTTTTATGCCGTGTTTAATTTTGATAATCTGATAAAATTGGTAAAGGCTAACAAGGTTGTTTATAAAGAGGTTTCTAAGTATCCAATAGTGAGAAGAGATTTAGCATTGTTAATAGATAAATCAGTTAATTATTCTGAAATAGAAGCAATTGCCTATCAACAAGAACGAAAGTTGTTAAAAGAAATGAATTTGTTTGATGTATATGAGGGTAAGAATTTGGAAGAATGTAAAAAGTCGTATGCAGTAAGTTTTATCTTTCAAGATGAAAATAAAACATTAACCGATAAACAAATTGATAAAATGATGGATAAATTAATCCAATCATTGACTACGAATTTAAATGCGCAACTGAGATAACTAATTTTTTTGATCGGTATAAAAAAAGCCCCTTTCATTTGAAAGGGGCTTTTTATTTATAATGTGCTTTGTTTATTATTTAGTAAGCATAACTTTTTTGGTTGTAGAACCATTTTCAGTATTAATAGTTACTAAGTATACACCTAAGGCGTTGTTAGAAAGATCAATAGTTGTTTTGTTTCCTAGAACATTATCACTGGCAACAATGTTTCCAACTACATCAGTAATGGTGTAGTTAAAATTATTTGCGCTTAATTGAATACCTATAATTCCTCTTGTTGGATTAGGATAAATATTGATGTTAATTTCGTTATCAATATTTTCGTCAATACTAATAGTACATAAATCAATACTATTATTAACGAAATCAGCTTGATTAAATCCTATTCCTTTAATATAATTCCATTGAACTGGGTTTAAGGCATCTGTTAAGTCAAGTTGAGTGCTTAAATCGGTTGCAAAAACAGTAGGGATTTCAAAATCTTTTTCACTACCATTTTCAATAACATCTGCTGAAATTGTGGCATAAGCACAATAGTACTCAGCTCCTGCAACTCCTGTTGTTAAATCAGTAACGTTTGTCCATTTTCCAGTACCAACTTCATGTCCAACAGACATTACATTAGGATATTCTCTAGCAGCACTAAACGTAGGATCGTTAGCTAACCATGTGTAGAATACTTTTGATCCATCTTGACTTCTTGTTGCTTGTGGCCTAACTGTATGACTCTGTAGGTTAGGGGAAACAGACCAGTCAAAATCAGTTACGTAGATAGAATCAATAAAGGTCACTTCCCATCCAGCACCTTTAGTAGCAACTTCATATAAAAGGTTTCCTGTAGCATAAAAGCTGTAGATATAATTTAAGGAATCAGGGTGGTCAGAAAATCCAGATTTAACATTGGCAAAAATCCTTAATTCTCCTGTAGCATCAACAACCATGTCGTAAGCACTAAAGAAAGTTCTTTGAGATGCATTTGCTGCAGTTGGCATAAGTCCACAGATCAATGTAGGGTCAGTTGAAAAGTCAAAATCAGGAACTTTATTCCAGTTTGCACCACCATCTGTTGTTTTCACAACAAAAGGCCTAACTTGTGAGTTCTGGTTTGAGTTAGAATCGGCACCCATCGCTACCATGTAGCCCGTCATTCCATCAGGAGACCAAGCCATGTTTGCAAGTCCACCAACAACACTGGCCTCTCCAGTTGGTGTTCCGTCAGCACTAGTTATGTACCAGTTTGGAATGATAGTATCCGTTGTGGTCCAATCAAATGTGTTAGTTCCACCATTAAAAACTCCTTTGTGAAGAAAGTATTTACTCAAGTCACCTTCTTCATTATAAGCAGCATCTTCAGTTCCTAAAGGTCCTTGATTATTAGTTGTGGTTGAAACATACCAAGCATCACCTAAAGCGTTTACATATAGGCCAGCAGCAGCCCAATCGTTAGGATCATTATTTGGTCCTATAACAGAATTATATGAGTAAGTTTCGTCCAAGTTGCTTCCATCCAATTTAAAAGAAGTTCTAAATGTTCTCATCCATGCGTTTTCACCTGCGAAAGTGCTATCTAATGAAGGTCCTACCTCCATTAAAAAAATGTTAGCAGGATCAGTATTACTCGTAGGGTTATAGAGCCCTATATTTGGGTATCTGTTACCGTTACCATCTCCAAGGGTAGGCGTTGTTTGAAATGGGTTGCCATTCCATGTAGCACCACCGTCAGTAGAGTAGTCAAAAGACATTACACCACTTTCAAATCCAGTAGGTCCAGATCCACCATTATTTTGTCTATGAACAAATGCAACAGTACTAGTTGCTGCATTGTAAACAACTTGATTTTGTCTATTACCTAATATAGAGTATATGTTGTATGATGATCCTAATGGAACTTTAGATGCTGCTTTCTCATTTGGTATGGAAACAGATTTGAATAAATTGTTGTCTGCATCGTTATCAATGTAGGCATTTTCATTTAGGTCATAACGAGCAGAAGCATTTTTATTTTGTGCATTTGCAGATGTTACTACCCCTAATGTAAGAGCAAAAAGTAAATACTTTTTCATAGTTTCTAGTTTTTAATTAAGATATTGTGTTTAGTTAGCAGCCCCAAATATAATTAAATATTTGAATTAGTTTTATGCTTTATGTTATTAAAAACAAACGGGTTAGGAATCCAATAAATATTTAGGGTGTGTTGAAGAATAAATGCGATATGGGAAGTAGAGGTTATTTTTTTACTTTTCTCCCTTTCGATTTATCAAATCCATAAGGGCAATGTTTACAACCATTCTCACAGCAGCAACCTCTTTTTAAAAGGTATTTTTCGGTGAAAACCTTATAACCTTCTTCACTGTAATAGAAGTCCTCTTTTTCGAGTTTGTTTATTTTCGAATAATCATCCATTTAGTTTAGGTAAGGATTAAAAGTAGGGAAGATAGTTAACGTAAAAAGCGATGAAGTTACTTTTTAAGATTTTTTTTTAATTGTTCTATTATTTCTTTTTGATTTTCAACAATCTGGTTGAGTAGTTTATTTTCATTTTCTAATTTCTCTACCTTTTCATATAAAGGGGAGTATTTACTTTGCTCTTCGTTCACAATATTGTTAGTTTCTTCTGTAAAATAAGATATATTAACACCTAAGGCATTAGCAATTTCTGTTAGGGTGAAGAAATTTACTTTTGAAGTAACTTCGATGTGAGAAACCAGAGCTCGAGTTTTATTAATCAAATCAGCTAATTCCTGTTGATTAATTCCTTTTTTAGCTCTTAATACTTTTATTTTTTTTCCGATGTCCACTCTAACAAAAGAAGAGATTTAAAGATTGTCTAAAAGATAATAATATTGTCAATATGATAATTTTTGTTAGATTTGATTATAAAAGTAAAAAGCAGTCAATGATGAAAAATTTTAACTCAGTAAATATACTTATAGTGGATGATAACCTTCTAATAAGAGAATCATTTATAAAAGTTTTAAAGAATATTCACAATATGAACATTATAGGAGAATGTTCTGATGGAGTAGAGGTTATTCCTTTCTTAGAAAAGAATAAAACCGATATAGTTTTTATGGATATTGTAATGAAGTTTATGGGAGGTTTTGAAACAACAAAAAAAGTAAAGTTGTGTTTTCCTGAAGTTAAGATCATAGCTTTTTCATTTAGTGATCAACTATCCTTTATTGATAGAATGAAAAAATGTGGAGCAGATGGCTTTATTTCTAAATTTGATGCGACAGAAGAATTACTTATCACTGAATTGAAAAAGGTAATGGACGTTCCCTGTTAGATTTATTATTTTTGAATAATGAGAAGAGGTGTGAATGAAAATACTATTCCATTACAAGAAATTGAGGAGACTGCTTTAAAGAAAAAGAATATTCGTTTATACCTTCTTCGAGAAGACTTAATTCATCCAGAAATATCTGGCAACAAGTGGAGAAAACTGAAATATAATATAGAGGAAGCTAAACGAATAGGTAGCAAACAATTACTAACTTACGGGGGAACTTATTCCAATCATATTGCAGCTACAGCAGCAGCAGGAAAGGAATTTGGAGTTGCAACGATTGGTGTAATTAGAGGGGATGAGGTTTTACCTATAAATGATACTTTGCAATTAGCCAAAGAAAACGGGATGCAATTAAAATTTATTCCACGCTCTGTGTATAAAACTCAAAAATATGATGCAGCTTTTTTAAAAGAATTGGAACAAGAATATGGAAAATTCTATAGGATTCCAGAAGGAGGCTCTAATGAGCTTGCAGTAAAAGGGTGTGCTGAAATTATGAAAAATGTTACAATAGATTATGACGTTGTTTGTTGTGCTTGTGGTACAGGAGGAACGATAGCGGGTATTATTGCTTCAGAAGATAAAAACACCAAAATTTTAGGTTTTCCAGCTTTAAAAGGAGGAGATTTTTTAAAGGAAGATATAACAGGATTGCTAAATAATTATGCGACCAAGTTCAACATTGAAATTGAAAATAAAAACTGGGATTTAATTACCGATTACCATTTTGGAGGTTATGCAAAAGTAAGCTCAGAGTTGATTGATTTTGTAAAGCTGTTTAAAGAAAAACATGAAGTGTTATTGGATTTAATCTATACAGGAAAAATGTTATATGGACTTTTTGATCAGATAAAAAATACATCAAACTTCGATAATAAAACTATCGTTGTGCTTCATACTGGTGGATTACAAGGGAATAAAGGGTTTGAAGACCGGTTGGGAATAAAGTTGTAATTCCCTTCACTTATAAAATATGTTTGTTAATATCTTGTTTGCTCTAATTCTATGAGAGTTAAAAGAGGTATTAAATTTGTACTATCATTATTTTAATGAAGTGTTTATTCAACATATTATTTCTTTTACTGTTTGTTGTGAGTTGGGCTCAAGGGCAACCTGCCGAGCGAAGAATTTCACGATCTCAGTATATTGAACGTTATAAAGATGATGCTATAAGAGAAATGCACAAGTCTGGTGTTCCAGCAAGTATTACATTAGCTCAAGGGATTTTAGAGTCTGGAGACGGTAATAGTCCTTTAGCAATGTATGCCAATAATCATTTTGGAATAAAATGCCATAGTACTTGGAAGGGAGAAGTTATGCATATTGATGATGATAAGAAAAACGAATGTTTTAGAAAATATGACGATGTTTATGAATCTTTTAGAGACCATTCTTCTTTTTTAGCAGATCGTTCTAGATATACTTTTTTATTTGATTTAAAAATTACAGACTATAAAGGTTGGGCAAAAGGCTTAAAAAAGGCAGGTTATGCAACCAACCCGAAATATGCCAATTTGCTGATTAAACTAATTGAGCAAAATAATTTGCATCAATATGACAGATATGCTAAAGTTCCTCCTAAAAAATTAACAAAAAAGAAAACTTCTACACGATTGGCTAGCTCAAAGAAGTTAAGGGTGGTGAAGTTGCACAATGATGTGAAATATATTATGGCTAAAGATGGAGATACATTTTATAGAATAGCGAATGATTTTCAGCTGAATTTATGGCAAGTTTATAAATACAATGATTTGAATAAAGGACATGTATTGAAAACAGGGGAAATAATTTATCTTCAACCTAAAAGAAATAAAGGGGCAGAAGAATTTCATACTGCCCAATCAGGAGAAACTATGCGAAGCATTTCTCAATATTATGGGGTGAAGTTGAAAAAATTATATAAGAAAAACTTGATGATACCTGGTACTCAACCTAATATTGGAGATAAAATTAACCTGAAAAGAAAGAAAAAGAATTAATCCAACGACTGCATTGGAGCATTAGATAGCTCAATCATTTTAGCGTATTCCTCAGCTGTTAAATCATTGTAATAGAAGTTTACAGGGTTAACAGGACTACCATTTTTACGCACCTCATAATGGCAGTGAGGACCGGCAGAGAGGCCTGTATTACCAACAAAACCAACAACATCACCTCTGTTTACTTTTTGCCCTACTTTAACGTTCATTTTACTCATATGGGCGTACAAGGTAACGTAACCATATCCATGATCAATTCTTACATGTTTTCCGTAACCACTAGATTTTGAATCTGCTTGAATGATTTTTCCTTTACCAGTAGCGTATATTGGTGTTCCCTTATCTGCAGTAAAATCCATTCCAGCATGGAATTTATTGTATTTTAAAATGGGGTGCATTCTATATCCATACCCACTCGCCATACGAGTTAAATCTTCATTTTGCACAGGCTGGATAGCTGGTAGTGAAGCCAACATTTCTTCTTTCTTCTTGGCCATATCAAAAACCTCATCAAAAGATTTTGATTGAATGTATAGCTGTTTATGTAATTTATCTAACTTTTCAGCAGTATTGATAATTAATTCGGAATTACTGTACCCTTCTAATTTCTTGTATTTATTAACTCCACCAAAACCAGCTTTTCTAATTTCCGAAGGAATAGGTTCTGCTTCAAAAATCACTCTATAAATGTTATCATCACGATGCTGAACATCATCCAAAACTTTAGAAAACTGTTCTAATTTTTTGTTTAAAATAACATATTGAGTTTGTAGGTGTGCATTGTCTCTTTTGAGTTGTTTCTCTTTAGGAGAATCAATATAGGTGTATGATAAACCATAAATAATTACACCAATAACCAACCCCAAACCAACGTAAATAAATGATTTAAAAATCTTATCCTTAAGCGTAAGCTCAATTTTATCGTAGCTTAAGGTGTGTTGATTATATCTGTATTTAGACTTAGCCATTTAAAGAATATATGCTAATTTTGACTGCTAATTTAATCAAAAATCAAGAAAACAAGGTTTTGATTACCAGATTAACGCTTATTTAACATTAATTAACAGAATGAACTCCAAGCAAATACGACAAACATTTTTAGATTTTTTTGCCCAAAAACAGCATCAAATTGTTCCTTCAGTGCCTATGGTGGTAAAGAACGACCCTACATTGATGTTTATTAATGCAGGGATGAATCAATTTAAAGATTTGTTTTTAGGGAATAGTGAAATAAAACATGCTCGTATTGCAGATACACAAAAATGTTTAAGAGTTTCGGGTAAACATAATGATTTAGAAGAAGTGGGAGTTGATACTTACCATCATACAATGTTTGAGATGTTAGGGAACTGGAGTTTTGGGGATTACTTTAAAAAAGAGGCGATTGAATGGGCTTGGGAATTGTTGGTTGATGTTTATAAGGTTGATAAAAATAGATTATACTTTACTGTTTTTGAGGGAGATCAAAAAGATGGAACTGCTTTTGATCAAGAAGCGTACGATTTATGGAGGGAAATTTTATTAAAGAATGGATTAACCGAAGATCATATCTTAAAGTGTGATAAAAAAGATAATTTCTGGGAGATGGGGGAAACAGGTCCTTGTGGGCCTTGTTCGGAGATTCATGTAGACATTAGAAGTGAAGAAGAAATTGCTAAAATCCCAGGGCGAAATTTGGTGAACGAAGATCATCCTCAAGTAATTGAGATATGGAATTTGGTGTTTATGGAGTTCAATAGAATGGTCAATGGAGAGTTAAAATCACTTCCTGCTAAGCATGTGGATACAGGTATGGGGTTTGAACGATTAGCTATGGTATTACAAGGAAAACAATCGAATTACGATTCGGATGTGTTCACTCCTCTTATGGATAAAATAGTAAATGTATCAGGAGTTGGTTATCAGCAATCAGATGCTAAAACAGATGTTGCTATTCGAGTAATTGCTGATCATGTTAGAGCAGTTGCCTTTTCTATTGCAGATGGACAATTGCCTTCTAATACGGGTGCTGGTTATGTAATTCGTAGAATTCTAAGAAGAGCGATTCGTTATGGATACAGTTTTTTAAATCTAAAAGAGGCATTTATTTATGAGTTGGTGGAGGTATTGGTAGACCAGATGAGTGACTTTTTCCCAGAGTTAAAAGCTCAACAAGATATTATTACCAAAGTGATCAAAGAGGAGGAAGAGAGTTTTCTAAGAACGTTAGCGAAAGGGATTCAGCGGTTTGAAAATTATTTAGGAACGGCCAATGATAAAATGATTGATGGAAAATTTGCTTTTGAATTGTATGATACATTTGGTTTCCCGATAGATCTAACGGAATTGTTAGCACTAGAGAATGATTTCAATGTGGATATGCCAGGTTTTTCAGAAGAATTGTTGAAACAAAAAGACAGATCAAGAGCAGCTACAAAAATTGAAACAGACGATTGGATAGTGCTGAAAGAAGATGATGAGGAAGAGTTTATAGGGTATGATTATACAGAAGCAGATATTTATATTACGAAGTACAGAAAAGTAAAAGCCAAAGGAGAAGAATCGTATCAATTGGTATTTAATTTAACACCATTTTATCCAGAAGGTGGTGGGCAAGTTGGAGATGTGGGAACGATTAAAGAAAAGGAGGAGAATTTCGCTTCAATTTATGACACGAAAAAAGAAAACAACTTAATTGTTCATTATACGGATGAATTACCTCAAAATGTCAATGCAAAATTTAAGGCTGAGGTGACCTCTTCAATAAGAAAGCAGACAGCATGTAATCATACAGCTACCCACTTGTTACATCAAGCGTTACGAGAAGTATTGGGTACGCATGTGGAGCAAAAAGGATCATTAGTCAACTCAGAATATTTGCGTTTTGATTTTTCTCATTTTCAAAAAGTGACTCAAGAGGAGTTGGATAAAATTGAGGAGATAGTTAATATTAGAATTCAAGAAGGATTTCAATTAGAAGAGCATAGAGCTATTCCAATTACTGAAGCAGAAGAAAAAGGAGCAATGATGTTGTTTGGAGAAAAATATGGAGATGTGGTACGGATGATTCAATTTGGAGAATCGAAAGAATTGTGTGGAGGAATTCACGTAAAGAATACAAAAGATATTCAACTGTTTAAAATAAAATCAGAAGGTTCTGTAGCATCAGGAATTAGAAGAATAGAAGCATTGACATCTGTTGGAGCAGGGGAGTGGCTAAAAGAAAAAATAGAAACTCTTTTAACTTGTGATTTGTCAGGAATCTTATCTGGTGAATTTATAAAAGAAGTGGATGATGTGAAGAAAGAATGGGTAAATCAATACAGTGAAGTAGGTGATGTTTCAGAGATTGATGAAAAAGTAATGGAGGGAGGTTGGCCTGTTGAACGAATAAACCGGGTAATTTCAGAATTGACCAAGATTAAGTTTTCAAAAAAAGTAATTGATGCTTTAACCGCTAAAAAGAAAGAATTAGCAAAAGCAGATGAGAAGGATAGTGCAGCACAAGCTAAAGCAATTAAAGAAGAGTTATTAACCAAAATTGAAGAAATAGGAGGGATTAATGTGTTGGCTCAAAAAATTGAATTGAGTGATAGTGGGGCTATTAAAGATTTAGCATTCCAATTAAAAGGACAAATTGACAATCTCTTTTTGGTGTTAGGTGCTGAGGTGAACGAAAAGCCCAACTTAACCATTGTGGTTTCTGATAATTTAGTGAAGGAGAGAGGGTTACATGCGGGAAATATTATTAGAGAAGCGGCTAAAGAAATGCAAGGAGGAGGAGGAGGGCAACCATTTTATGCAACAGCAGGAGGGAAAAATGTAGCAGGTATTGATGCTGCAATAGCTAAAGCTAAAGGCGTTTTAAATTAATTTTTAGATGTTTATCAAGTCATATTGCCACTCATCCTAATAGTTGAGTGTTATCAGGTATTTCCATTAGTTTTTTCTATCTTAGCGTCCCTTAAATTAGTACTATGGTTCGGAAATTCTTATTTTCTTTCTTAACAATATTATTATTCAGCTTTGCAGCACATAAATTTTATGTTTCTGTTACTGAGGTAGATTATAATAAAGAACATAATACTTTTGAGGTTTCTATTAAATTTATTGGACATGATTTAGAACATGCATTAGAAAATGCAGGGGTTCCTAATTTGTATTTAGGAACAGAAAAAGAATTGAAAGATGCAGATGACTACTTGTTGAGCTATATCAATAAGCACTTTGAAATTGAGGTGGATGACCAAAAAACAAGGTTAAACTTTGTTGGAAAAGAGGTGAATAATGATGATGCTATTTATTGCTATCTAGAAACGGAGAAACTTCCAACTTTTAAGCTGGTAAAAATTGACAATAAATTACTTACCGAAGTTTTTAAGCTTCAATCTAATTTAGTGTATTTAAAAATAGAAGATAAAAAAATAGATTTTACATTAAACATTGGAAACTCTATTGGTTTGCACCAACTTAAATAATTATAATGATGAGAAAAATAATTGCATTAGCAGTATTAATTGGAACAACACAATTGTTCGCTCAAGAAAATACGAATACCAATAAATTCAGGCAATTAAAACAAGAATTGGCAACGCCAAATGTATACAGAACAGCTTCTGGAGCACCTGGGCATAAATATTATCAGCAAAAGGCGGATTATGTTATCGATTTAACGTTAGATGATAAAACACAAAAGATAACAGGTGTGGAAACAATCACCTATAAAAATAATTCACCTGACCGATTGGAATATTTGTGGTTACAGCTGGATCAGAACATGAGAGCCCAGGACTCAGATTCTAAATTGATTAGTACGAATAATATTAATCAAAAGATGAGCTTTAAGCAGTTGGCCGGTTTACATAATGATTTTGATGGAGGATTTAAGTTGGAGTATGTAAAAAGCACTTCAGGAAAAGATTTAAAATATACCATTAATAAAACCATGATGCGTGTCGATTTGCCTACTGCTTTAGCACCAGGAAGTTCAATATCTATTAAGGTTAAATGGTGGTATAACATCAACAACAGAGAGGAAATAGGCGGTCGTTCTGGTTATGAGTATTTTAAAGAAGAAGACAACTACTTATATACTATTGCTCAGTTTTTTCCTAGAATGGCTGTTTATAATGAAGTTGAAGGGTGGCAAAACAAACAATTTTTGGGTAGAGGAGAGTTTACCTTGCCTTTTGGAAATTATAAAGTAAACATTACAGTTCCTTCCGACCATATTGTTGGTGCAACGGGAACGTTAACCAATGCTTCTTCTGTATTAACTTCGGCTCAAAGAGCTAGATTTAAAAAAGCACAATCAGAGTATGTTACTCCGGTAATGATTGTCAATCAAGCAGAAGCAGAGGAAGCAGAAAAGAAAAAAGCTGAAGGAACTAAAACATGGTCATTTAGTGCTACAAATGTGAGAGATTTTGCTTTTGTTTCTTCACGTAAGTTTATTTGGGATGCCATGACAGTGAAGTACAATGGAAAATCTACAATGGCCATGAGTTTTTATCCGAAAGAGGGAAATCCTCTATGGGAACAATACAGCACAAAAGTAGTAGCTCACACTATTAAAACTTACTCGAAATATACTTGTGATTATCCCTACCCTGTTGCTATTTCAGTGCATACAAATAAAATAGGTATGGAATATCCAATGATTTGCTTTAATGGCGGTAGACCAAATAAAGATGGCACCTATTCTGAAAGAACAAAATATGGAATGACAGGAGTAATTATTCACGAGGTAGGGCATAATTTCTTTCCAATGATTATTAACTCTGATGAGCGCCAATGGACATGGATGGATGAAGGGTTAAATACCTTTACGCAATACTTAACTGAGCAAGAATTTGAAAGGGGATATCCTTCCCGAAGAGGGCCTGCCTATAAAATTGTAGATTACATGAAAGGAGATAAGAGTGGGATTTCTCCAATAATGACCAACTCTGAATCTATCCTTCAGTTTGGACCAAACGCTTATTCTAAACCTGCTACAGCATTAAATATTTTGCGTGAAACCGTTATGGGTAGAGAATTGTTTGATTTTGCTTTTAAAACGTATGCAGAAAGATGGAAATTTAAACACCCTACACCAGCAGACTTTTTTAGAACAATGGAAGATGCTTCTGGAGTTGATTTAGATTGGTTTTGGAGAGGGTGGTTTTACACTACGGATCATGTTGATTTAGCAATAAATAGTGTGGAGTGGTTTAAAATTGACACCAAAAACCCAGCAATAGAAAAGGCAATTGAAAAAGAAAGAGAAGCAAATAAAATCGAGTTTATTGGTGATACACGTAATAAAACTTTGATCAAGCAGACCTATAACGAAAAAGATCCATCTTTAGATGATTTTTATGTAAAGCATGATCCGTTTGAAGTGACTTTAGTAGACAAGGCAGATTATCAAAAATATCTTTCCAAATTAAGTGAAGATGACATTAAAATATTAGAGTCTGATTATAATTATTATGCGATTGATTTTGAAAATAAAGGTGGTTTAGTAATGCCAATTATTTTGAACTTCACCTTCAAAGACGGTACCAATGAAGTAGTTAGAATACCAGCTGAAATATGGAAGCAAAATGATAAAAATGTTTCTAAAGTTTTCTTTTTTAAGAAAGAAGTAACCAATATTGATTTAGACCCATTTTTAGAAACAGCTGATGTTAATTTTGATGATAACAGTTGGCCAGCAAAACTAACACCATCTAAATTTCAATTATACAAAGCAAAGAAATATGGTTGGAGAAAAGTTGATGGCAGTAGTGAGAATCCTATGCAACGTGCTAAGCGTAATGAAGAGTTGAAGAAAGAGGGAGAGAAATAGTGGTAAAAAACAAGGTAGTTTATTTTTTTGTTATCCCGTTATTTGGATTTCTTATTCAATGTTCTTCTGATAAGTCTACTCAAACAGAATCCATTGTTGAATTGAATGATTTAAATCCTGCTGCTTCAGATTTTGACACCATTAATTCAGATGCTAAAGCGATTGATATTGCAGATGCTGTGATGGAAAAAATGGGAGGAAGAAAAGCTTGGGACGATACTAAAATTATTAAATGGGACTTTTTTGGTTATAGAAAGCTGGTATGGAATAAACATACTGGAGATGTTCGAATTCAGTTTGATGATACAGACAGTAATCTAATTATCACTAATATTTTTACTCATAATGGAAAAGTGAAACTAGATGGTGAAGAAATGTTGGAGCCTGATTCTATCAAAAAATATACAAAACTTGGGGAGAGCATATGGATTAATGATGCTTATTGGTTGTTTATGCCTTTTAAATTAAAAGATTCTAAAACTACTCTAAAATATTTGAAAATAGATACTACCCAAAGTGGAGATTACAGCCATGTATTGCAATTAACATTTAACGAAATAGGAGATACGCCAGATAATAAATATTGGGTGTATGTAGATACCACGGAGCTATTAGTGAATCAGTGGGCTTATTTTTCTACTTATGAGGACAGTGTTCCTCTCTTTGTTAATCCTTGGGATGATTACCAACAATATGGAAATATCCTATTGTCAGGAGGAAGAGGTAAGCGAGAAATTACAGAAATAGAAGTGTTAGACTCTATTTCAACTACTTTTTTCACCCAATTTTAAATCCCTAAAAATTCTGCTTCAGGATAAATTTGCAAATTGCTGTTTCTTTTAGCAATACTAATTCGTTTTAAAAAGTTGTTGACTTTTTGAATTTTAGTTTCTTTTTCATTTTCTTCTTGAATTCTTCTGATTTGCTCAATTTCTTTACGCAAAGAATTAGAAGTGTTGTACTGATAACCATAGCTTAGTTTTTCGTAATACTCTTTTTTCATTTCTGATTTATTTTTAAACCAAAAGTAAAAACTGCTTATCAAGAGAGGGTAAAAGCAGCGTTAGGGTTCTATTAACCTTCAACGTATTTTGAATTAATAAATCGCTAATAAGATTAACTTATTACTAACTCATTCTTAACGAAACGAAGCGCAATAAAAAAAATGCGTCATTGCGAGGAAAGAAGCAATCTTATTGATGAGATTGCTTCTTCCGATATTCGTTCCTCATCAGAATCGAAATGACGAAAAATGATCATACTTTGTCATTCTGAATGTAGTTTTATTGCTGCTTTAGCAGGAGAATAAAACAAAATGAAGAATCTAAATAGATTCTTTTGCTTAGAATGATAAAACAAAAAGATGCTATTCCCGAAAAGGTATTTACAGAATTCTAATGTCGAGTTCTTTTGAAAATTCTTTATAGAGCAATCACTAAGCTTACTTTTTAGAAAAAACTTTTATTACTTTCTGTATCGAAATATATTTCCAATCAATCCCGTCCTAAATAAATTTCAGCAGAAATTTTAAGTGTTACTATTCTTGATAACACGCTTAAAAAACACTCTATTTTAGAAAAGAACCCCCTGAGTATTAGTATTAGGCGGTTTTTCCT
>Ga0114931_10000367_pt1 | contig 53853 bp, 43 predicted proteins | sample 2SBtaG_FD_89579 | JGI IMG/M metagenome (GOLD analysis project Ga0114931, IMG submission 89579) | Deep subsurface microbial communities from Kolumbo volcano to uncover new lineages of life (NeLLi) - 2SBTROV14_V59a metaG | ecosystem: Environmental > Aquatic > Marine > Volcanic | place: Kolumbo... | reverse complement strand
TCGCGCGCGCGATCGACGAGATCGGGCTCCCGGCGTTCGTCAAGCCCGCGAACGCGGGCTCTTCGGTGGGCATCGGCAAGGTCACGACGCGCGACGAGCTGGGACCGGCGCTGCGGCACGCGGCGCGCTTCGACACCAAGGTCCTGGTGGAACGTGCCCTCGATGCGCGCGAGATCGAGGTCGCGGTGTTGGGCAACGATGCGCCGGAGGCGTCGGTGCCGGGCGAGATCATCCCCGAGTCCGACTGGTACGACTACGAGTCGAAGTACGTCGACGAACAGACCGAGCTGGTCGTCCCTGCCGAGCTGCCGCAGGCGCTTTCCGACGAGCTCCGCCGCACCGCGCTGGAGGCCTTCGCCATCCTCGAAGGCGCGGGGATGGCACGCGTCGACTACTTCGTCGAGCGCGAGACCGGCACCTGGTACCTCAACGAGCTCAACAGTCTCCCCGGCTTCACCGAGGTGAGCATGTACCCGCGCCTCTGGCAGGCGATCGGCCTTTCGTACCCTGCGCTCCTCGACCGGCTGATCGAACTCGCGCTCGAACGCGCCCGCGCGAAGCGGGCGCTCGAGACCACCTATCGACGGGGTTCCATCGGAAGCGACTCGGCCACGTGAAGGTCCTCGGGATCGACCACGTGGTGCTGCGGGTCGTGGATCTCGAGGCGTCGCTCGCATTCTACCGGGATCTGCTCGGCTGCGAAGTCGAACGCCGGGTCGAGTCGGCCGGCCTCGTGCAGCTGCGCGCCGGCGCCTCGCTGATCGATCTCGTCCCCCTCTCGTCGAGGCTGGGCCGTCGGGGCGGCGCCGGGCCCGGGGCCGAGGGCCGCAACGTCGATCACTTCTGCCTGCGGATCGAGCCCTTCGAACCCGACGCGCTGCGCGCGCGGCTCTGGGAGCTGGGCTACTCCCCGAGCGAGGTCGAATCCGTCTACGGCGCCGAGGGGACCGGCCCGTCGATCTACGTCCGCGACCCCGACGGCAACACCGTCGAACTGAAGGGGCCGGCCACAGCCCGGGCGAGACGCCCGATGGGGTAGGCTGCGGAATGGCCCACGCCCCCGCTGCGGAAGAGACCCTGGTGGCCCGCGCCCGTGCCATCGGCCCGATCATCCGCTCGCACGCGGCGGCAACCGAGCGGGAGGGCGTGGTCGTGCCGGACGTGATCGCGGCCATGGTCGAGGCGCGGCTCTTCGACGCCTACCGCCCGGCGGAACTCGGCGGGCTCGACGCGGACGCGGCGACGCTGGTCGAACTGGTCGAGGAGGTGGCACGCCACGACGGCTCGACCGGCTGGTGCCTGGGCATGGCCGGCATCATCGGCGGGCTCGCCGGCAGCCGGCTTCCGGACGAGGGCGCCGCCGAGGTGTTCGACACGCGCGGTACCGTGCTGTGCGCCGGCGGCTTCGTGCCGAGGCTTCGGGCCTCCCCGACGACCGGCGGCTACCGCATCTCGGGGCGCTTTCCGTTCGCGAGCGGCTGCCGCTTCGCGGCGTGGCTGGTCGTGACCGGCATGGTCGAGGGCGTCGCGGGCCCGGCCGCGATGCGCACGTTCTGCGTGCGGCGGGAAGAAGCCCGGATCCTGGACAACTGGCACGTGGCCGGGCTCGAGGGAACCGCGAGTAACGACCTCGAATTCGACGAGGTCCCGGTTCCGGAGACCCGCTCGTTCGCGTCGCTCACCTCGCGCGCCCTGCGTGGCGGGCCGTTCTGGAGACTGCCCGTGCTCTCGGCCGCCGCGGTGGGCCACTTGGGCTTCGCGCTCGGTGCCGGCCGGCGCGCACTCGACGAGATCGCCGACTACGCCGGCACGCAGCGCTTCGCGAGCTCGGCACCGATCGCAGAGCGGCCGGTCTTCCAACGCGACTTCGCCCGCGCCCACACCGCGCTGCGGGCCGCGCGTCTCGCGGCCTTCGAATCCCTCGAGCGCGTGGTGGCGGCAGGAGCGTCCGCTACGCCGACCCTTCGTGCCGAACTCACCGCCGCGCTCGTCCACGCCTACCAGACCGCGACCGCGGGAGCCGAGTTCGCCTTTCGAGCCGGCGGAGCCAGCTCGTTGTACCGCGAGGGCACGCTGCAGCGCTGCTTCCGCGACCTGCAGGCGGGCTCGCAGCACGTGGTCGCCAGCGACGAGGGCTTCGAACGCGCCGGGCAGGTCCTGCTCGGACTCGACCCGCCCGGCTTCCTGTAGGCCGCGCGCCGCGCGACGGAACGCTACGGCACGGTCTGGAGATCGAGGAAGACCGAGACGAACTGGCCGGCCCGGTCGGCCTCCACGAACGTCGGCTGGAGCCCCAGGAACTGCGGCAACGGGAACGACCCGAGCGAACTCGCGATCGAGGGGAACAGCACCGGCACGATCGACTGCAGCAGCGCCGTCAGCTGCGGCTCGTTGGCCAGCAACGGATTCTGGACGATGTCGATGCGCAGGTCCTGCGGCTGGAGCGAGGCGATGGTGAACGCGAGCTGCCCCGCGTTGAGACCGACATCGAGACCCACGGTCGCGTCGACCACCACCCGGAGCGGCGCGGCCACACCCCCGATCGGCCGCACGATCACCTCCAGATGCGGAATCATCAGCTCGGCGGTCTCGCCGCCGGGACCGGGATTGTCGGTCAGGATCGGCGCCATCGTCGGAGCGATCTCGATCTCGAACAGCGTCGCCGGATCGAAGATCGAGAACTCGGGCACGAGCACGGTCAACAACCCACCCGAGATCACGACCGGGCTCCCGCCCGGCCCGAGATTCAGCGTGTCGATCGTGGCCGCGAGCAGGCCGCTCTCGATCTCGGCCTTCAGCAACTGGTTGAACGCCGAGGTCGAGATGCACAGGCCCAGGTGATACGGCAGGCCCGACGTCGGCGTGGTGGGCCCGAACGCGGGGAAGGGCTCGGCCACGTGATACGAGGCGAGCAGGTCGGGCGCGGACGCGAGCGGTGCGGAGGCAGTGATGCGCGCGTCGGAGTCCAGCGTCAGGCCGGCGGGATCCTCGAAGACGTCGAAGATCGGGGCCTCGAGGCTCACGCCGATCGCGGTGCCGATGGGTCCGGCGATCTCGACGTTGGCGAGGGCCGTTTCGATGGCGGCGGCGATCGGCGTGTTGCCGTTCACGTCCACGGTCGAGAGGAAGCCGACGAAGGCGTTGCCGACCAGGGTCTGCACGTCGCCGATCAGCAGGTTGACGAAGAAGCCGACCAGGCCGCCCAGGAGACCCGAGCAGTCCGTCGAGTCGCTGAAGCCCGCGAACGAGACGGCGGGACTCGTGAGCTGCACGACGTCGATCGACCCATCGGGTGCGCCCGTCAGACCGTAGTCCGCGGCGATGTTCGCGCTCGATGCGTTGATGTCGATGTCGCAGTTCACGCCGGTGGCGCGGATGCTCACGAAGAGACCGTTCAGCAGCACGTCGCCGTGCGCGGAACCGGTCTGGCTGTCCACGTTGATGGAGAAGCTCGAGATGTTCGGCGGCGGCTTCGCGCTCCCGCCCGTCGGGTTCACGACGGCGTCGGTGGACGCGATGCACAGACCGAAGAGATCGAGGTAGCAGAAGTTGTTGATCACCACGGTGCCGGGCGGCAGGAGGGTGGCCAGATCGAGCGAGACCAGACCCGTGATCGCGGGCTCGATCTGGTCGATCCCGGGGTCGTTCAGCCGCATCGCGATGCTCTGGAGCGAGAAGTCGCCGTCCAGGACCGAGGGTCCGGCCATTACCGTGATCCGCTTGCGGATCATCGGCGTCTTCGGCCGGCGGAACTCCACGATCACCGGGTTCACGATCGCGACCGGGTCGAGGACGACGGTGTGGGACCAGGAGAGATCGGGTTGCACGACGACCGGGGTCCCGTTCACCCGGACGTCAGCGATGGACGCGTCGATCCGCGTGACGCGGCCCTCGATCAGGATCGAGCCCGCGGTGGTGAAGACCCCGGAAGCGGGCGAGTCGATCAGCAGCGCGGGCGGCGGGTTGCAGTTGGCGCCGAGCAGCCCGATCGCCAGCAGCAGGAGCAGACAGGGCAGCAGGGGTCCGGAGCGAGCGGCGGCGGGGATCATCGGGAACCTCGGGGTGAACGGTTGGGGAAAGCCCCCATCAGTCCTACCCCGGAGCGACTCTCGGTGTCAACCAGAACCGCGTCACGGACTGACGGAGAGTCACCCGGACGCCGGCTCGCGTTTCACGTTAGGCCCGGTCCGGTTCCCGAACACCTCGCGCAGCAACTCGGTCGTTCTCGCGACCGGATCCGTCCGAATCCGGCGTTCCTCCTCCCCCAGCGCCCGGAACAATCCGTCGACGGTCCGGGCCGTGACGTACTCGGACAGGTCCAGGTTCGGCTTCTCGGTGAAGGGGAGGCGGTCGTAGGAGGCGAGCAGCACCTCGTACCGGTGGTAGAGGCCGACCTGGCGCATCGCGTCCTGCACCTCGGGCCGGAAGCGCGCCGCGAGCCGATCCCCGGTCCGTTCGCGGAAGTAGTCGGTCGCCGCGGTCCCGCCGCCGCCGATGATGCGGCGCGCGTCCGCGAAGGTGAGCCCGCGAACGGCATCGACGAACAGGGGCGTGGCGCCCGCTGCAGCGCGTTCGGCGGCCCGGTTCATCGCCGTCTCGAGCTCGTCGACCTGGGCCCCGAAGCCGGCCACGCGCAACAGGCGGGCCGGCGTCTCGAGCGGTTCGGGCAGACGGATGCGAATCAGATCGTTCGCGCGAAAGCCGCCATCGCGCGAAGTGCGCGCCACGGCCCGACCGGTCGCCACCTCGAGGGCCTCGCGGAGCCCCGCGGTCTCGCGGTCCGCGGTCCCGCGGCGGGCCAGCGCGAGCGCGGCATCGGCCAGTTCCCGGGAGAAGCCGGTGCTTCCGGCGCAGCCCGGCGCCAACAGCGGGAGGCATGCCATGGCGACGGCGAGCGCGCCCCACCGAACGCGTGTGTGGATGATCTTCACCGCTCCATGCTACCCCGCTGTCTGCGCCACCGGGTGGAATCCGCACCCCAGAGGGAGAGTCCGATGACCGTGGATGCCGGCCCGCTTCCGCAGGCGGAGATGGATCGCTTCGTCCGCAGCCATGGCTACCGCGAGACCGCCGTGCTGGTGGACCGCGTCCTGCGGGCAGACCGCGAGTGCTTCGAGATCGAAGCCGAGTTGTCCACGGAACGGCCGCTGCCCTACTCGGACCTCCAACGCGCGATGCCGCACCATCCGGCCCACGTCGCCGCCGCGGACCTGCTGGCGGTGACGGGCACCCTGGGCTGTCTCCATGCCTGGTTCTTCCACGGCTGCCACTGGGACGAGGGGTGGGCCGGCTTCGGAAATCGCATCCACCGCGCCGACTTCAAGCGGCTCACGCGGCGGGGTCCCCCGCTGCATCTGCACTCGCTAGAGAGCCGCAGGCGGGTCGGTCAGAACCGGGTCGTCCTTCGTTATGCATTCCGATTCGAGCAGGAAGGCGCAGTCGTCTACCTGGGAGACCAGACGGCGATGTTCGTGCGCGACGTCTTCGGGGACGCCTAGCCTTGATCCGGCATTCCGATCGGCCACGGAGGTGGCGAGGGGTGGGCGCAGGCGAAGTCGAGCGCAGCGGGCCACTCGTCTGTTCCCTGTCCCTTGGGTCACCCGAGTGGCTCCCGCCACCGGGCGCCGATCCGGGGCGAGCCATGAGCCGGAGCTCGCCCCTCGCCACCTCCCCCCGCGAGGCTGACCAGCGAATGCGGGATCAGGGCGAGCTGCCCCGCGCCTTTCGCGCCCACACGAAGCGGATGGACCCGCCCGGGACGATGGGGACCGAGCCGACGCTCTCGAAACCTGCGCTCCGGAGCTGCGCCCGCAGCGCGTCCGGCTCGGGCAGCCCGGCCAGGTCCTGGTGGATGCGCAGGAAGGCGTCGAAGCTCGCGTTCATCGCAGTGATCCCGAGCCAGCGCGAGATCGGGTCGTCCGAGATGACGGGACTCTGGATCGCGAGGATGCCCCGCGGAGAGAGGTGGCGGAGGATGCGTTCGAAGAGCGGCTCGCGCTCCTCGTCCGCGAAGTAGTAGATGTTGTTGTTCAACAGCACGAGATCGTACATCCCGTGCGGGAGATCGATCTCGGTGAAGTCGCCGACGTGGATCTCGGCACGTCGCTGGACCCCGGCCGCTGCGAGGCGGGAACGGGCGCGCGCCGCGACGACGGGATCCAGCTCCACGCCGTCGCCCAGCGAATCCCGGTGCCGTACCAGGAGGCGCGCCAGGTACACACCCTCGCCGCACCCGACGTCGAGAACCCGGCGCGCGCCGCGGGCGCCCGGAATCCGGAACAGCGCCTTCAGCGCGCGGCCCTCGATCACGCGGGATCCGCGTGCGACCCGGGCCGCGGCCTCCGGATCGTCACTCCACCGCGGGCGGTCTCCATGGCGCATGCGCTCGGGATAGGTCCCCAGGATCGGCTCGTAGGCCAACACCGCTTCCTCGAGCATCGCGCGGCCGGCATCGCCGGCTTCCGTGTCCAGCAGCCAACGCACGAAGGGAGCCGACACGTAGGCGTTCCCGCGCCGCTCGAGCCAACCGGCGGCGGTCGCGGCGCGCAACCACGAGGCCGCGAGCCCGCGATCGACCCCCCGGCTCTCGGCGAACTCCGCGGCGGTGCGAAGCTCGGTCAGTTCCGCGAAGACCCCATCCTGCAACCCGCCGCGGAGCAGCGCCAGCCGCACGGCCGGTCGCACCAGGCCGGCCACCGTGGCCGCGTGACGCAGGTCGGCGAACGAGGACATCTAGTCGAGCTCCAGGTTCGCATAGCGAACCACGATCTTCTTCACGCCCGCGTCGTCGAAGCGGATGCGGAGCTTCTGCCCCGGTCCGCGCCCCTCGACCCCGAGCACGGTGCCGCGGCCGTAGATCGGATGACGGACGCGCATCCCCGCGCGTGGACCACCGGCTTCGCCCGCCTCCCCACCGCCGGTCTGGTCGTAGGAGTAGTCGTAGTTCCGGCCGCTGCTGCGGGACTCCGCCGCCGGGGTCCCCGCGACGCGCTGGCGAAACCCGCTCGTCACCTCGTTCAGCAGGTAGGGCGGGATCTCGCGGAGGAAGCGCGAAGGCGAGCCGAAGGTCCGGGATCCGTACCGCCGCCGCTCGAGCGCGTAGGTGAGCGTGAGCTCCTCCATCGCCCGCGTCATGCCGACATAACAGAGACGGCGCTCCTCTTCGACGCCGTCGGGATCGCGCGACGACGCCTGGTGGGGGAAGACGCCCTCCTCCATGCCGACGAGGTAGACGACGGAAAACTCGAGACCCTTCGCCATGTGCGCCGTCATCAGCGAGACGCGGTCGTCGTCGAGATTCTTGTCGTCCAGGTCGGAGACCAGTGCCACCTGGTCGAGGAAGAGCTCGACGGGCGTGCGATCATCGCCTTCGGCTCCGCCGCCTTCGTTGAGCGCCTCGAAGTCCTCGGCACCGACGAGCAACTCCCGCAGGTTCTCGACACGGGCCTCGGCCTCGGGAGTGTTCTCCTGCTCGAGGTTCTTCAGGTATCCCGACCGGCCCAGCACCTCCGAGAGGGCATCGGCGGGGCCTAAGTGCGGGACGTCGCTCGCCAGCGACTCGATCAGGTCGCGGAAGGCCAGCACCTTGGCTCCGGACCGACCGGCCGATCCCTCTTCGGCGAGCAGCCGCAGGCCCTCGTAGAGGGTGACGCCGCGCTCCTCGGCCAGAGACTCGGCGCGCGCGATCGTGGTCTTGCCGATTCCGCGCGCGGGCTTGTTCACGATCCGCTTCAGGGCCTGCGGGTCGGCGCGGTTGATCAGCAGGCGGAGGTAGGCGAGTGCGTCCTTCACCTCCGCGCGGTCGTAGAAGCGGACGCCCCCGACCACGACGTACGGGATGTCGTACTTGAGCAGCTCTTCCTCGATCGGCCGCGACTGCGCGTTCGTCCGGTAGAAGACCGCGCACTGGCGGTTCGCGCGCCCCCTCTCCCGCGTGACCTCGAGGATGCCGCGCACGACGTACTGCGCTTCGTCGCGGTCGTCACGCGCCTCGTACAGCGTGATCAGGTCGCCCTCGCCGCGATTCGTGACCATGCGTTCGAGCCGGGCGCCAGAGTTGTGTTCGACCACGGCGTCGGCGGCACCGAGGATCCGCTGCGTCGAGCGGTAGTTCCGGCTCAGGTGCACCACGCGCGCGTCGGGATGGTCGCGCTCGAAGCCGCGGATGTTGCGGACATCGGCGCCACGCCAGCCGTAGATCGACTGCCGCGGGTCTCCGACCACGCACAGGTTCCGATGCTGGCGCGCGAGCTGGTCCACCAGCCTGTACTGCACGCGGTTGGTGTCCTGGTACTCGTCGACCAGCACGTAGCTCCAGCGCTCCTGATAGGCGCGAAGCACCTCGGGGAAGCGGTCGAAGAGGTCGACGGTCAGCAGCAGCAGGTCGCCGAAGTCGAGCGCGTTCGCTTCTGCGAGCAGCCGTTGGTACGTCGCGTAGACCTCTCCCGTCTGCTCGGCGTCGAGGTCCCGGGCGGCGTCGGCCGCGGCGCCGGGCAGCAGGCCGGCGTTCTTCAGCCCGTCGATCTGCCAGCGGACGCGGCGGGCCTCGGCGTTCTTCGCGTCCATGCCGTGGCGCCGGAGCGCCTCCTTGACCGTGGCGAGCGCGTCGGTCTCGTCGTAGATCACGAAGCTGCGCGACCGGTCGAGGTGGTGGATTTCGCGGCGGAGAATCCGCACGCAGCTCGAGTGGAAGGTCGAGAGCCAGACGTCGCGGGCCACCGGGCCCAGGATCTTCGCGACCCGCTCGCGCATCTCGCCGGCGGCCTTGTTCGTGAAGGTCACCGCCAGGATCGACTCGGGCGCGATGCCGTTCACGCCGATCAGCCAGGCGATGCGCTGCGTGAGGACCCGGGTCTTGCCGCTGCCGGAGCCGGCCAGCACCAGCAGCGGACCCTCGGTCGTCCGCACGGCTTCCGCCTGCTCGGGATTCAGTCCCTCCATCAGGGATCGTTCGAGCACGGGTTGGCTCCACGGAGGAAGGGTGGGCACTCCGCACCGGGGGGCGTTGCGGACCCGGGCAGGGTAGCCGACGGAGGGCCGCGCGCCCCGGCCCGGGCGCTACTCGACCGTGACGCTCTTCGCGAGGTTCCGGGGCTGGTCGACGTCGGTGCCCTTCAACGTCGCGACGTGATACGCCAGCAACTGCACCGGGATCGTCGCCAGCAGCGCGGTCAGGAACTCGCCGAGTTCGGGGATCCGGATCACCGCATCGACCTTCTCCTCGATCGCCTCGTCGCCGACCGACGCGATCGCGATCACCTGGCCGTCGCGGGCGCGGACCTCTTCGAGGTTCGAGACGACCTTCTCGTACACGCTCGACTGGTTCGCGATGACCACGACCGGCATGTCCTCGTCGATCAGGGCGATCGGCCCGTGCTTCATCTCGCCGGCCGCGTAGCCCTCCGCGTGGATGTACGAGATCTCCTTGAGCTTGAGAGCGCCCTCGAGCGCGATCGGGTACATGACCCCGCGGCCGAGGAACAGGAAGTGATCGGCGCGGAAGTAGCGCCGCGCGACCGCCTTCACCTGCTCGTCGAGCGCCAGCGTCTCCTCGACCATGCGCGGCAGCTGGCGCAGCTGCCGGACGTGCTCCCGGACCTGGTCGTCGGTCAGCGTCTTGCGGGCGATGCCGAGCTTCAGCGCGAGCAGGTAGAGCGACACGAACTGGGTGGTGAAGCACTTGGTCGAGGCCACGCCGATCTCGGGGCCCGCGATCGTGTAGAGCGTATCGTGGCTCTCGCGCGCGATCGTGGACTCCCGCGTGTTGCAGACCGCGAGGATGCGCGCGCCGCCGGCCTTGCCCTCGCGCAGGGCTGCCAGCGTGTCCGCGGTCTCGCCGGACTGGGAGACGGGGATGACCAGGCATCCCTGGTCGACGATGGGCCGCCGGTAGCGGTACTCGCTGGCGAGATCGACTTCGGCCGGGATGCCCGCGAGCTGCTCGATCAGGTACTTGCCGACCAGGCACGCGTAGTACGCGGTACCGCAGGCCACCAGCGTGACGCGTTCGATCGTCTTCGCCTCCGCTTCCCCGAGCCCGATCCCGTCGAGATCGATGCTGACGTCGTCGTCCCCGATGCGGGTGCCGATGGTGTCGCGGATCGCGCGCGGCTGCTCGAAGATCTCCTTCTGCATGAAGTGGTCGAAGCCGCCCTTCTCGGCCGATACCGGATCCCACTGGATCGTCCGCGGCGCGCGCTCGACCAGGTGGCCGGCGTCGTCGACGATCTCGATCCCCTCGCGCGAGAGGACCGCGAACTCGCCGTCGTCCAGGAACAGCATCTGCCGCGTGTAGGGCAGGATCGCGGGGATGTCGCTCGCGAGGAACGACTCGCCCTCGCCCTGGCCGAGGATGATCGGGCTGCCGCCGTTCTTCGCGACCACGATCGTGTCGGGAGCGTCCGCGGTGACGACCGCCAGCGCGAACGAGCCGATGAGCGCCGATGTCGCGCTGCGCACGGCCGTCAGCAGGTCGTCGCCGGCAGCGACGCGCAGGTCGATCAGGTGCGCGACCAGTTCGGTGTCGGTCTGGGAGCGGATCTCGCGCCCCCGCGCGACGAGGTCGGCCCGGATCTCGCGGTAGTTCTCGACGATCCCGTTGTGCACGATCGCGACCGAGCCCGCACGGTGCGGATGCGCGTTCGTCTCGGACGGCTTGCCGTGCGTCGCCCATCGGGTATGGCCGATGCCGACCGCGCCGCGCAGCGGCGCATCGGCCAGCCGGGCGTCGAGGTTCGCGAGCTTCCCGAGCGCGCGGGAGACGTGGAGCTCGTGGCCGTCCCAGATGGCCACGCCGCCGGAATCGTATCCGCGGTATTCGAGCCGCCGCAGCCCCTCGACGAGGACTTCCTGTGCGCTCCGGTCGCGCCCCACGTACCCCACGATTCCGCACATGCTCGTCTTCTCCCTGGTGCCGGGTCGCACGGATCGCGCGCACAGCCCCGGACGGACCCCGGCGGCTACTTGCCGGTTCCCGCGTCCTTCTTCTTCTTCCGCCAGCGCGCGCCCCAACCCGCCAGGTTCTTCTGGCGGCCCGTGGAGACCGCGATCTCGTCGGTGGCGACCGGCTTCGTGACCGTGGTCCCGGCCGCCACGAACGACCCGTCCTCGAGCGTGACCGGCGCGATCAGGTTCGCGTTGCAGCCGACCCGGACGCCCTCGCCCACGGTCGTGCGATGCTTGTCGATCCAGTCGTAGTTGACCGTGATCGACCCGCAGCCGAAGGCGGAGCCGGCGCCCACGTCGGCGTCTCCGAGGTAGGAGAGATGGTCGGCCTTCACGCCGGGACCGAGGTGACTGTTCTTGACCTCGACGAAGTTCCCGATGCGGACGCCCTCGTCCAGCTTCGAGCCGGGGCGCAGGTGGGCGCTCGGACCGATCACGACGTCGTCGCCGAGCTGACTCGCCTCGATCACGGTGTGGGCCTTCACGTGGACCCCTTGCCCGAGCCTGGATCCGGCCGTGATCACCACGCCGGGCTCGATCCGGGAGTCGGCGCCGATCTCGACCTCGGTATCGATGTAGGCCGCGTCGGGATCGTCGAAGGTCACGCCCTCTCGCATCCAGCGCAGCGCGTTGCGCGCGTACTGCACGCGCGCCGCGCGTGCGAGCTCCGCGCGGTCGTTCACGCCGAGGGCTTCGTCGGCGTCGTCGAGCCGGATCGCCTCCACCGCGTGGCCTTCCCGGCGCGCGATGCCGACGATGTCGGTCAGGTAGAGCTCGCCCTGCGCGTTGCCGTCGTCGAGCTGCGCCAGCGCCTTGCCCAGCATCGTCGCATCGACCAGGTAGACCCCGGTGTTGCCCTCGTCGATCAGGAGCTGCTCCGGGCTCGCGTCCGGACGCTCCACGATCCGCTCGACCCGGCCATGGGCATCGCGAACGATGATGCCCGGCAGCGGATCGGGCGAGGTGAGCATGACCAGGGGCGAGCCCGTCGCGGCCTTCAGCGCGATCATCCGCTCGACGGTCTCGGCGCGCAGCAACGGGCAGTCGCCGTAGAGCACGAGCACGTCGCCCTCGAAGCCGTCGAGTTCCGGCAGCGCCACCTGGACCGCGTGCCCGGTTCCACGGGGATCCTCCTGGCGTACGAAACGCGCGCGGCCCGCGAACGCTTCGCGCACCTGCACCGCATCTCGGCCCACGACGACCAGCAGGTGTGCCGGCGCGAGCGACTCGGCCATGGCGAGCGGATACCCGAGCATGGGCCGCCCCGCGATCTCGTGGAGCACCTTGGAGCGGCGCGACCGCATCCGCGTGCCCTGGCCCGCGGCCAGGATCACGGCCGCGAGCGGCGGCGCACTGGACGATTGCTGCGACATGGTCTCCTCGGTGGGCTTCGCTCGCTCCGAGCCCCGCTCGGCCTTTCGACCGTCCCGCGCCGGAACCTTCGCCCGGCACACGCGGTCCGGGAATCGCGCCCCGGGCACGAAGGGTAGTGGCCTCCGGCCGTCCGGAAAGGTCGCGCCCCCGTGGGGAAATCTGCCGATCCGAGCGGGCGCGGGCGAAGCGGCCGCCGGGCGCAATGGCACCCGACGGATCCCTCTCGTACCTTCGGCGCGTCCTGCGACTCCGGAACCCCGTCCGGTCGCACCGCGCCCAGGGAGACGCCCCATCCGCGTCGACGGAAATACGCAAGGACTCAAGGCGAGCCAGGTCGCCGCGCTCGAACGCCTCGGACGTCGGCGGATCTCGCAGGATCGGCTGGTGACGCAGGAACTCGCGCGCGAGATGACCGGGTTGTCGCGCGAGATCCGCCGGATCGTGGGCGTCCTGATCGACCGCCGCGGGTCGGTGACGCACGTGATGGTGGGCGACGGCCAATCGGTCGAGATGCCCGAGTGGGGACGCATGCGCGCCGGGCGGGGGCGGCTTCGCGGCCTGCGCTGCGTGCACACGCGACTCGGCGGCGAACCCATCTCGCGCGACGACCTGACCGACCTCGCGGTGCTCCGCTTCGACGCGATGGCCACGATCGAGGTGCAGGAGGACGGCCTGCCGGGCCTGGTGCACGCCGCCGCGCTGCTGCCAGCCAATGACGATGGCGACGGAATCCAGTTCCTCGACCCCTTCCCCCCCTCGCGGTTCGACCTCGACTTCCAGGACTGGATCCGCGCGCTCGAGGACGAACTGGCCCGAAGCAGCCGCACCCGCGAGGTCGGCGACGGCGACCGCGCGATCGTGGTGGTCGTCACCGCCGGCAGGACGCGGAAGGAGACCGAGGCGCACACCGAAGAACTGCGCGAGCTGGCGCGTTCGGCCGACGTCGAAGTCGTCGACGTGGTCGTCCAGAACCGCGCGCGGCAGGATCCGAAGACCGTGGTCGGCAGCGGCAAGCTGCAGGACCTGACGATCCGCTGCTTCCAGTCCGACGTCGACCTCGTGATCTTCGACGGCGACCTGAACGCCACGCAGGCCCGGAACCTGGCCGAGCGGCTCGACCTGCGCGTCGTCGACCGCACGCAGCTGATCCTCGACATCTTCGCCCAGCACGCGAAGACGCGGGACGGCAAGCTGCAGGTGGAGCTCGCGCAGCTGAAGTACGTGATGCCACGGTTGGCGCAGCGCGACACCTCGCTCTCGCGCCTCGGCGGCGGGATCGGGGGCCGCGGCCCGGGCGAGACGAAGCTCGAAGTCGACCGGCGCCGGGTGCGCGAGCGCGTATCGCGCCTCGAGCGCGACCTCTCGAAGCTCCAACGCCAGCGCCAGCATCGGCGCGCCCGGCGCGAGCGCCGCGGCGTCCCGGTGCTCTCGATCGTGGGCTACACGAACGCGGGCAAGAGCACGCTGCTCCGCGCCCTCACGAAGACCGAGGTGCCGATCGAGGACAAGATGTTCGCGACGCTCGACCCGGCGTCGCGGAGGCTGCGCTTTCCCCGGGACCGCGAGGTGGTCATCACCGACACGGTCGGCTTCATCCGCGACCTGCCCGACGACCTGAAGACCGCGTTCCGCGCGACGCTCGAAGAGCTGCGCGAAGCCGACGTCTTCCTGCACGTGGTCGACGGCTCCGAAGAGGATGCGGAGCGCAAGATCGCGGCCGTGCACTCCGTGCTCTCGGATCTCGGCCTGCGCGACCGCCCGGAGCTGCTCGTCTACAACAAGATCGACCGGCTGCCGCCCGGCGAGGGTTCGCAGCGCGCGGCCGATGCGTGCGCCATCGCGATCTCGGCACGCTCGCGCACGGGCCTCGGCGAATTGCTCGAACGCGCCGAACGGGCGCTCTTCGAGGAAGGACACGGCGCGGATCTCGGCCTCGGAGACCCGTCGTGGGCCGCAGGGGGGGATTGATGCGGCGGGCCAGGATCGCGGGCGCCGGCATGTGCGTGCCGGAGCGGCGGGTGACCAACAAGGACGTAGAAGCGATGATGGATACGTCGGACGAGTGGATCGTCCAGCGTTCGGGCATCCACGAGCGCCGCTGGGTCTCGGACGGCGAGACGCCGGCCGACCTCGCCGAGACCGCGACGCGGATGGCGTGCGAACGCGCCGGCATCGACCCGTCCACCGACCTCGGCTGCATCATCGTTCCGACGCTCTCGTCGCAGTACGAGTTCCCGGGCACCAGCTTCTTCCTGCAGGAGCGCTTCGGGGGCACGATCCCGTGCTTCGACCTGCGCGCGCAGTGCACGGGCTTCATCTACAGCCTGTCGATCGCGAACGCGCTGGTCGTGTCCGGACAGTACGACCGCGTGCTGGTGTGCGGCACCGAGGTCCATTCGACCGGCCTCGACAAGACGAGCGAGGGCCGCGACGTCACGGTTCTCTTCGGCGACGGTGCCGGCGCCATCGTGGTGGAAGCCACGGACGCGGACGATCCGTCCGGCGTGCTCAACGTGACGCTGGGCGCGCAGGGCCGGTACGCGCGCAAGCTGTGGGTCCCGTGGGGCTCGGCGCTCTTCCCGAACCGGCTCGACAGCGAGAAGCTCGACCAGCGCCTGCGCTTCCCGCGCATGGACGGCCGGCACGTCTTCAAGAACGCGGTCACGCGGATGCCCGAGGTGATGTCCACCGCGCTCGAGGCCGCCGGGGTCGAGCGGGCGGAGATCGACCTCTTCCTCTTCCACCAGGCCAACCTGCGGATCAACGAGTACGTGGCGCACGCGCTCGACATCCCGACCGGGCGCGTGCGCAACAACATCCAGCGCTACGGCAACTGCTCGGCGGCCTCGATCCCGATCCTGCTGTCGGAGGCCTGGGACGAAGGGTTGCTCGGAAGCGGGCGCCTGGTGGCGATGACCGGCTTCGGCTCGGGCTTCAGCTGGGGCAGCGCGGTCGTCCGCTTCTAGACCTCAGCGCGGCGGGCGGGCCGCCGCCCCCGTTCGGGGGGCCACTGCGGCGGGTCGTTTGCCGCGATGCAGCGGGGCTGCATGCCGCAGCGTGTCGCGTCTCGCTCGGCGTTTCCGCTCAAGTGTTTGATATTGTTGAGTAAAAAAAATGACGCTGCGCGCTTGACGCAGTAACGCACCGTGTTAAGGTTCTCCCACGGAGAGACGAAGAACTTTTCACCCGGTGGATCGCCCAAGGGCACTCCGGGACCTCAAGGAGAACGACATGGCCACCAAGCGAGCGACGGGTTCCCGACCCACCAACGTCTTCGACCAGGGCCGCGAGCGCATCGAGAAGGCGCTCAAGGAGCTCGAGAAGGACTGGAGCCGCTTCCAGAAGGATGCGGAAAAGCGCCGGAGCGAGCTCGAGAAGCGCGCCGAGAAGGAGGTCAAGCGCCTCCGGAACGAAGTGCGGAAGAGCCCCTGGTTCAAGCGCGCCCAGAAGCAGGCCCGCGAACTCGAGAAGCGGGCCGAGAAGCTCCGGGCCGAGATCGAGCGCACCGACGTGTTCAAGCGGGCCGAGAGCATCCGCCAGGACGCCGAGAAGGTCCTCGAGGACGGCGTCGAGAACCTGATGGATACGCTCCACATCGCGACGTCGAACGACGTGCGCTCGCTCGAGCGGAAGATCTCGCGCCTGAACCGCAAGGTCCGGGAGCTCGAGAAGACCCAGGCTCCGTCGAAGGCAGCCTGAGGCCCGCGCGCCGCAGGTTGCCGGCGGAAGGCCGGCAAGACGAACCGAACGCGAGCTGCGCGTCCAGGCCCGGTGACCCCCCGTCGCCGGGCCTTTTCGTTCCGGCGCCCCGGACCCCGTCCGCAGGGCACGTCCGCGAGGCCCGGGACCCCATCCGCTAGGTTCGTATGCCCCGATCGCACCGAAGGGACTCCCGATGGCCGACTTCCACGGAACCGACTTCCTGCTCCTCGACGACGAGTACTCGGACGAGGAGTTGATCGCCCGCGACACCGTCCGCAGCTGGGTCAGCGACCGGTTCCTGCCCGTGATCCAGCAGCACATCCGCCAGGACGGCTCGTTCCCGATGGAGCTGGTTCCCGAGATCGCGGAACTCGGCCTGTTCGGCGCGAACCTCCAGGGCTACGGCTGCGCCGGGATGAACAACGTGGCGTACGGCCTCGTGATGCAGGAGCTCGAGCGCGGCGACTCGGGCCTGCGCTCGTTCGCGAGCGTCCAGGGCTCGCTGTGCATGTACCCGATCCACGCCTTCGGCTCCGAAGAGCAGAAGGAAGCCTGGCTGCCGAAGATGGCCGCCGGCGAGGCCGTGGGCTGCTTCGGCCTGACCGAGCCCGACTTCGGGAGCTTCGCCCAGGGCATGCGCACGCGGGCCGAGCGGAAGGATGGAGGCTGGCTGCTCAACGGCACGAAGCGCTGGATCACGAACGGCTCCCTGGCCGCGATCGCCATCGTCTGGGCCCAGACCGAGGAGGGAGTGCGCGGGTTCCTCGTCCCGAAGGGGACGCCGGGCTTCGAGGCGCCGGACATCAAGGGCAAGTTCTCGTTGCGGGGCTCGGTGACGAGCGAGTTGTACTTCAACGACGTCGCGTTGCCCGAGTCCGCGATGCTGCCCGAGGCGAAGGGCATGAAGGGACCGCTCTCGTGCCTGACCCAGGCCCGATACGGGATCGCGTGGGGCGCGCTCGGGGCCGCGATGGCGTGCTTCGACGAAGTCGTCGGATACACCCGGGAGCGCATCGTCCAGGGCGGGCCGCTCGCGGCCAAACAGCTCACGCAGGCGAAGCTTGCCGACATGCTGACCGAGATCACGAAGGGACAGCTGCTTGCGCTGCGCGTGGCGCGGCTCAAGGACGCGGGGAAGCTCCACCACACGATGGTCTCGATGATCAAGCGCAACAACGTGGACATCGCGCTGACGGTGGCGCGCAATGCCCGCGACCTGCTCGGCGCGAACGGGATCGTCGACGACTACCAGGCGATGCGGCACATGGTGAACCTGGAGACGGTGCGCACGTACGAGGGTACGCACGACATCCACACCCTCATCCTCGGCGAACACATCACGGGAATGCGCGCTCTGTAGCGGGAGCGGGGACGGAGCTGAGAAACCAAGAAACCAAGAAACTCCGGGTCGGGCTTGGCCCGACCCGGAGTTTCTTGGTTTCTTGGTTTCTCAGCTCCGTCCCCGCTCCCGCTCCCGCGCCCGGGCTTGCGCGAGGGCGTCGTTGGCGCTGCCGTTGCACTCTTCGATCAGGCGGGCGGCTTCTTCCTCGGGGATGTCGGCCAGGCTCGCGACGATGCGCACCGCGCGGCCGCGCAGCTTGCTGGACGCGGGCATCAGATTGGTCATCTGGTTTCCCTCGACGCGGCCGAGCTTGACCATCACCGTGGTCGAGAGCAGGTGCAGGACCATCTTCTGGGCGAGGCCCCCCTTCATGCGGGTCGAACCCGCGATCACCTCGGGGCCGACGATCGGCGCGATCGCGACTTCGGCCGCGCGGCACAGCGGCGCATCCGGATCGCAGGCAATGGCGATGCGCCGGGCACCGGCCCCCCGCGCGGCCTCGAGGGCCGCGATCGCGAACGGCGTCCGGCCGCTCGCCGACAACGCGACGACCGCGTCTCCCGGCACGAGGTCCCGCGCCATCAGCGCCTCGCGGGCAGCTCCGGCGTCGTCTTCGGCGCCCTCGACCGCGCGGGTCAGGGCCGCCGGCCCGCCCGCGATCACGCCCTGCACGCGATCGTGCGGATAGCCGAAGGTCGGCGGCACTTCGGACGCGTCGAGGACGCCCATGCGTCCGCTCGTCCCGGCCCCGACGTTGAACCAGCGGCCGCCGCCCTTCAGGCAGAGGGTGAGGATGTCGGACGCGGCCTCGACCGCGGGCAGCACGGCGCCCACCGCGTCGAGGGCCCGGCGATCCTCGGCGTGGATCGCCTCCAGCACCTCGCGCGTCGTGCGGCGGTCGAGGTCGCGAGTCGCCTCGAGCACGGCCTCGGTCAGGGGTTCGCGCGCCATCGCCATCTCTTCGGCGCGAACCGGGACGATCTGAAACCGCCCCTCCCCATCGCGCGCGCCGGAACCGGTAGAATCGTCCGATGCCGTTCGAGGTCTCCGCGAAGAGCCTGGCGCGTCTGGAGTGGCCCGAGATCGTCGCCCGGCTGTCCGCGCATGCGCGGACACCACGCGGACGGGCGGCCCTCGAAGCACCCGACGGGACCTTTGCCGAATGCGCCGCGCAAGCGCAGCGCCTGCTCGACGAGACCAGCGAGGCGCGGGCGATCCTGGACGAAGGCGCGCTGCCGCCCCTCGACGACGTCCGCGACATCGACGGGCTCGTGCCGCGACTGGACAAGGGCGGGATGCTGGCCGGGAGCGACCTGGTCGCGATCGGTGCGACTGCGCGCGCGTGCGCCGCGTGCGCGCGCTTCCTGGTGGCCCGGGCCGAGTCCGCGCCCGCACTCGCCACGATGGCGACCGCGCTCCCCGAGCTCGGCGGTCTGGCCGAGGACATCGCCCGCGCGCTCGACCCCGCCGGAGAGGTCCTCGACGCCGCGTCGCCCGCGCTCGCAACCGCGCGCCGAGAGACCCACGAGATGGCAGGACGGGTGCAGACCCGGATCGCGGGCTTCCTGAAGGACCCGGCTGTTCGCCCGCTGCTCCAGGACGGGTTCTTCACGGTCCGCGGCGATCGCTACGTGCTCCCGGTCAGAGCAGACCACAAAGGCAGGCTGGCCGGCATCGTGCACGACGCGTCTTCGAGCGGGACGACGCTCTTCATCGAGCCGCAGGCCGTCGTCGACCTGAACAACCGGCTGAAGCAGGCGGAACTCACGGTGGAGCGGGAGACACGCCGCGTGCTGCAGCGGCTCTCGGAGCGATCCGCGCAGCACGCGCACGATCTCGTCACCGCCATCGCGGTGCTGGCGCGCATCGACGCCGCGTTCGCTCGCGGCCATTTCTCGGCCGAGACGGACGCGAGCGCGCCGGTGCTCGACCCGGACGGGGTCTTCGACCTGCGCCAGATGCGCCACCCGCTGCTGCCTGCGCGCGAAGCCGTGCCCAACGACCTGCGATTGGGCGAAGGCTTCCACGTACTGGTCGTGTCGGGCCCCAACGCGGGCGGAAAGACGGTGGCGATGAAGTGCATCGCGCTCGCGGCCCTGTTCGCGCGGGCCGGGCTCCACGTCCCGGCGGAACCCGGTGCCCGGGTCGCCACCGTCGACCGCGTCCTCGCGGACATCGGAGACGAACAGGATCTTCGCGAGAGCCTCTCCACGTTCTCGGCGCACATGGCCAACCTGTCGGCGATCGTTTCGCGGGCCAACGAGAACGCCCTCGTCGCGCTGGACGAGATCGGGGTCGGGACCGATCCGAGCGAGGGGGCCGCGTTGGCGCAGTCGGTGCTCGAGATCCTGGCCGACCGCGGCGCCCGCGTGGTGGCCACCACGCACTACAACCTGCTGAAGGAGATGGCCGAGGTCGACGACCGCTTCGAGAACGCCAGCGTCGAATTCGACGGCGAGAGCGGCGCGCCCACGTACCGGCTGAAGCTCGGTGCGGCCGGCGCATCCAGCGCGACCGCGGTCGCGGCCCGCATGGGGATGCCGGCCGAGGTACTCGACCGCGCGAACGCGCTGCTGGAACGCGAGGACCGCCGGCTCGATCGGATGCTCACCGAGCTCTCCTCCAGCCGTGCGGCGCTCGAACGCGAACGCCAGGAGGCCAGCCGGCTGCGCGCAGAGAGCGAGGCGAACCGCGACGAGTACCGTGCAAAGCTGGAGCGGCTCCAGGAACGCCGCGACAAGCTCTTTGCCGAGATGCGCGCCGAACTCGACGGCGCCTTCAAGGAGGCCCACGGCGAAGTCGCCGGCGTGATCCGCGAACTGCAGCGGAAGGGGACCGCGCAGGAAGCCGCCCGGGCGCGCGAGCGCCTGATCGTTCTCCAGGAGCGTGCCCGGGCCGAACAACGGCGACAGGCCCGCAAGAGCCCGCCCGCAGACCCCGCGCAGCCGATGGACTGGACGCGCGCGCGTCCGGGCGACGCGGTCCGCGTGGCGGGTGGGGCCGCGGGAAGGCTGGTCACATTGCCGGACCGGCGCGGGCGCGTCAGCGTGCAGGTGGGTGGCGCCAGGCTCACGGCACCGGCCGACCAGGTCCGTCCCGCGGCCGGTCCCGCGCCCGAGACGTCCGCACGGCGACCCCGGATCGTGGCCGACGCCGCGCCGACCGCGCCCGCCAGGATCGACCTGCGCGGACTGCGCGCGGACGAGATCGACGGTCCGCTGGCGAAGGCACTCGACGAAGCCCTGCGCGGGAGCCGGGTCTGCGTCGAGGTCATCCACGGCGTCGGCACCGGCGCGCTGCAGAAGGCCGTGCGGGCCATCCTCGTGCGCCTGCCCCTTGTGACCCGCCACGAGCCCGCTCCACCCGAACGAGGCGGGGATGGCGTGACCCTGGCCTACCTGGACTGAGGTCGGAGACCGCGCCGGCACCCGGCACGGCGCGCCGTACTTCCCGGGCCTAACAAACGCCCCGACGAAGCGCCTCCGCCGCCCGCGCGGCCGCGCGCCTCCCGGACACCACTGCGCCCTGCAGCGTTGGCGCCACCAGTTGATCGCCGGCGTGGAAGAGCCGGCGGCCCTGCGCGGTCCGGTCGGCCTCCACCCGCGCCAGCGACGCCAGTGTGCGGTATCGCCCGACATCGAATCGCGGGAAGGCCTCGCGGTGGCGCCGCAGCGTGACGAAGCGGAGATCCAGCCTGCCGTAGAGCCTTTCGACAGCGCCCACCAGCGCCTTCTCGACGACGTCGTCGGCCGCTTCGAGGTGTGCCCGGCTCCAGTCGGTGCGCGCCACCACGGTGGCGAGGGTCGTGCCTTCGGGCGCCGATGCGAACGGGGCGCCCGGCTCCAGCGCAATCACGGCCGCTGCCATTCCCTCGGCCGCCGGCACGCGGACGCGCGTCGCCTTCCGGACCGGCTCGCCCTCGATCGCGAGCGAGGCGACGATGGCGGGTGCCGTCCGTCCCGCTCGCAACGCGTCGCGCTCGGCCGGCACCAGCACGCGGTCGAGCACACGCGCCGCGGTCCGGGACGGCAACGCGGAGACCACGGCATCGGCCTCGATGCGCTGCTCCTGCCCACCGTGGCCGGTCGTCAGCACGAATCCATTGCCCTCGCGCTCGAGCGCGACCGCTTCGGATTCGAGACGGACGTCGAGACCGGCCGCCAGCGCCTCCGCCAGTTCGCCGACCCCGGCGCGGAACGCACCCTCGGGTGCGAACGCGCGCCCCACCCGATGGAGGAGGAAGAGCTGGCGACTCGCCTCGTTCACGTCGGCCCCGCCGACGTCTGCGGACACGAGCGGTTCGACCCAGCGCTCGAGGACGCTGCGCCCGAAGTAGGTCCGGACGAAGTCGGCGATGCTCCGGTCGTCCATCCGGATCGCGTTCGCGGGCACGTCCGGGGTGAGGATGTCCTCGAACTTCCGCAGCAAGCGGTCGAGCCGGTGCACCCGCAGACCCTGGCGCCAACCCACCCCCGGGATCGACCGGACGCCGCGCGTCCCGGTCGGGTCGATGGCCTCCACCTTCCCGCGGCGGACCTGGGCCAGCGCCATCGGCTTGAGCGGCAGCATGCGGCTGCCCAGCCCGACTGCCTGGACCAGGTCGAGGAGCTGGCGATCCCGCGCGCTGACCCAGTGCGGGGCCGATTCGATCCGGAAGCCGTCGCGCGCCTCGCTCGTGGCGCGGCCGCCCGGCCGGTGGCCGCGCTCGAGGACCGTGGTGCGCGCCCCCTGCGCACGCAGCACATGCGCAGCCGCGAGGCCCGAGAGCCCGGCTCCCAGGACCACGACGTGTGCCCGGTCCAGCGCCTGCGGGGGCCGATCGGCCGCGTCCGACATGTCCGCCCTCCTCCGGGGCCCCGGACCCGGGCGATCCGCCCGGCCGGACGCCCGGAACGGCGGGGTATAGCCCTTGGCCGCGGCGCCCGCCGCTCGGCCCCGCGGCGCCCGTGACCGCGACGGGCCGGATGACGCCGAAGATGCCCCGCCCCCGAACCGGTGCGGCCCGGACCCCGTACCACTCCGTGAACGCGGGACGGACCCGCGGCGAAGGCGAGGGAAGCGACGGTTGGCCGCAGCTGCTCTGATACCGTCGCTTCCGGTGGAAACGGACGAAGATCTGATGATCCAGGTACAGCAGGGCCGGGACGACGCGCTCGCGGCGCTGATGGAACGCTGGCGGGCCCCGCTCTACGGCTTCCTGAACCGCCGCGTCGGCGACGCGGCCGACGACGTCTTCCAGGAGAGCTGGATCCGGGTCGTCCGCGCGCGCGATCGCTTCGACCCCCAGCGGAAGTTCTCCACCTGGCTCTTCCAGATCGCCAACAACCTCTGTCGCGACCGCTGGCGCAGGCTCTCGACGCGGGGCCGGGCGCTCGAAGCCTTCCGGCGCGAGCGGATCGCGACCCAGGTGCCGGCGGAACAGCCGGGGCCGCACGGAGGCGACCAGATGCGGGACCGCGTCCTCTCGCTCCCCGAGAAACAACGCGAGGTCCTCGTGCTGCGCTACTACCAGGATCTCTCGGAGGCCGAGATCGCCGCGGTGCTCGGCATCCCGAAGGGCACGGTCAAGAGCCGCATGCACACCGCGGTGCGCGCGCTGCGCGAAGCGATCGAAGCCGAAGGAGGCATCGAATGACCGCCGACCGCCGCGACGAGGAGATCCGCCGCGCGCTCGCGGCGCTATCTGCGGAACTCGACCGCTTCGAGACGACGGACGCGCCCGACGACCTGGTGGAACGCACCTTCCGGCGCGCCCGGGGGCAGCTGCTCGCGCCCGCGCGCCACCGCCCGGAAGCGCGGTCGATTCTTCCCGCCGGCTACCGCCGCGAACTCCTGCGGCTGCTGGCGCTGACCGCGCCCGTGGCGTTGCTCGGCGGCGGTTGGTCCGCGTTCCTCTGGGAACACCTGCCGGGCTGGCTCGGCGTCTGGATGCCGGCCTCCATCGCCGAAGTCGCCACCGTCGCGTGGGCGGTCTCGGCCGCCACGATCGTGTCCCTGACCTACGGCGCCCTGCCGTTCTTCGCCCACCAGCGGGCGAAGGCCAAGCTCGAAGAGGTCCCCTCATGAATGGAAGCCCGACCAAGCTGTGTCCGTATTGCGCCGAGGAGGTGCGCGCGGCCGCGATCAAGTGCCGCTTCTGCGGCTCGAACCTGGGTCCTCGACGGGTCGCCTTCGGAGACTGGACGCGGAGTTCGCGCGACCGGATGATCGCCGGCGTCTGCGGCGGCCTGGCGCAGGAGTTCGGCGTCCCCACCGCCGTGGTCCGCCTCGCCTTCTTCCTCTCGATGTTCTTCTCGGGCGGGATCGGGGCGATCATCTACGTCGTGCTCTGGGCCGTGATGCCGCTGGAAGACTGGGCCGATGAAGTCGACGAGCTCGAGCGCCGCTTCCACGAGCCCTGACCCTCGCTCGCGCGCCGCCGTCTGGTAGGATCCGGGCGATGCAGAAACTCGTCACCCTCTTTCTCTCCGACGACGACGACGACGACATGGACGTGCAGGAACATCTCGAGGAATACCTCGAAGATGGATGGCAGGTCCGGTCGCTCACGCCGCTCGGTGCGGGCGCCGGCTATGGCGCGGGCGGGGAGAGCGACGCCGAAGGCCATTGCTATGTGGCCGGTTGGCTCGCCGTCGTTCTCGAGAAGTAGCCGCGGGTTCAGGAGACTCCGGACATCGTCTCGTCGAGACGCTGGCGAAGGATCTCCAGTTCCCGCAGGACGTCGTGCAGGTTCTCGAACGGCGCGTAGGAGATGCCCTGCCGCGTGAGCTCGTCGGCGAGGGTGTCCTTGGCGAACACCACGTCGGCCGCGCGCGCACCGCACAGGTCGGAGACCCGGCCGTTGCCGATATGCACGACGGTGGCCTCGGGGTGCATGGCCCGCAGATCGCGAATGCGTCCGGCCTTGCAGACCCCGGTCCCGCATCCGCACGACGGGTCCGGGGCACCGGGGGCGAGGCGCCAACGTCCATCCTCGAACCAGAGGTGGTTCGCGTCGTACGCGAAGCGGACGCCGTGGAGTTCCTGCAGGCGGTCGAGGTTGCGGCCGAACCCGTCCGAGAGGATGCGGAACGGCACGCCGTGCGCCGCGCACCACCCGACGAGTTCCGCGGCGCCCGGCATCGGCTCGACCGTCTCGAGGAACCCGTCCACGACTTCTTCTGCGAGCGGAAGGCCGTCGAGCAGCTCCATGTTGTACGACCACGGCGTGAACTCGCCCGCCTCGAGCCGCGGCCACAGTTCCTTGCGGCGTTCGGCCGCATAGCGCATCGCCAGCGTGGACCCCACGTCCTGCACCGCGAACGTGCCGTCGTAGTCGCACGTAACGGCGAGCCGGACGGCGCCGGCGAAGCGCACCAGCGTGCTCGCGTGGGGAGGGAGTTCCGCGCGCAGCCGGCCGTCGTCCCGGGGTTCGGGGTCGCGCGTCCCGAGCAGCGGCTCCGGCGGGAGCGGACCCGGGGCGCCGGCGACGGCGCGCAACGAGGTCTCCATCCGCTGCGCCGTCGGTCGGCGGTTGGCGAGCAGCGCGAGATGCGCCGACGGCGTGCGCGCCACCAGACCCTCCGGCCCGCCCGCACCCAGCAGACCGACCGCGCGCGCGGTCCCGGTGCCGGATGCAGCGTCGACTTCGCGCGCGAGTGCCTCGACCTGGCGGAAGAGCGCGGTCTCGTCGGCGTCGAGCGCGGCGATGTCGTCGGAGATCAGCACCATCCCCCCACTCGCGGCGACCGCGGCCGCCAGCGTCCGGACCTCGTCGCGCGACAGGTCCGTCTGGCGGTGGCGCAGCAGCAGGCAATCCGGGTCGTCGAGCCAGAGCCGCCGGTGCATCCAGGCGCGGCCGAAGATGCCCTGCAGCGCGTTGCCGACCGAGGGCTGCGTCGCCTCGATCCCCGGGATCGCGCCGCGCACCTCCCAGTGCGGCGCGGTGTCAGAGCCGATGCGCATGCCGTCGACGAGGCCGATCGCGGGCCCGATGGGACAGCCGCACCCGAGCAGGAACGCGTCCTCCCCGGCGCCCTCCCGCAGGGCCCGCAGTCCGGCGGCCAATCGACCGGCACGCGTCATCGCCGGATCGTGTGCATCCGCCTCCATCGCCACCGCGTAGAGGAAGTCGTGCTTCTGGTAGGTGAAGCCCATGCCCGACAGGGCTGCAGCGGTCCGAAGGAGATGGCGGCGGACGTCTTCCCGCGATGGGTCCAGCACGTAGACGTTCCCGTCGGCGGTCCACTCCGCGTGCAGAAGGCCCCGATGGAGCGCCTCGCCGCGGCGCAACAGCCAGTCGGGCCGCGCATCGAAAAGGCGGCTCTCGCGCACCACGCAGAAGGGCGCGGTCCAGATGCCGGGGCGGAAGCCCGCGGCCCGGATCTCCTGGGCCAGCGGCGCGAGTCCTCGGGGAAACTTCTCGTTCGTCTCGAGCCAGTCCCCGATCGCGCGCTGGTAGCCGTCGTCGAGTTGGACGACCTCGACCGGAATCTCCTCGCGCCGCGCGGACAACGCCTCCAGATTGCGCAACAGATCGGCCTCGGTGACGGCGTGGAAGTACTGGTACCAGCTGCACCAGCCGGCCTGGAACCTGCCCGCCGTACGCGCGCCGTTCTCGCTGCCGAGCTCTTCCGCATAACGTTCGAGCAGCGCGTTCGGGTCGGTCCCCAGCGCGATCCGGATGCGCTCGAAGTCGAGACTCGCGCCCGGCGCGAGCGGGATCTCGAGACGGATCTCGACCTCCACCCGCACGCCTTCCGGCTCGGCGTGCCAATAGACGAGTCCGGTGCCCACCCCGCGTTCGACCACGCCGGCGAGACAGGCGCGTCCCTCGCCGTCCTCGGCGACCGAGACCAGCGAGGACTCGTGCCAGTCCGCCCGGTCCGCGGGCGGCGTGCCCACCGCGTGATGGAGACCCCGGAGCCACGGACCGCCGCCGAACGCCGGGTCGCCCCCAGGTGCGAGTGCGGCACCGCCGGTGTGCGACCACGACTGCCAACCGTGGCGCAGAAAGCGGACGTCGCCGCGCGCCTCTCGCCAGCGGAAGCCCACGACCAGCGACTCCACGTAGAGGGGCGCTTCCGCGCGGTTGCGCACGCTCACGTCGATGTGCGCCACGTCGTCGCCGGCGTCCAGCGCGGTCGCCAGTTCGAACGGACCGAAGCGCTGACTTCCGGCCGCGAGCGGGCCCTCGCCGAACGGCAGCGGAGCCGGCGGATCCGGCTCGCTACGCTGGGCCGGGACCTCGGCCGAATAACGCAAGCCGAGGCGGACCGGCTCGAGACGCCCTGCGTGTTCGTGACGGGCCACCGAGGGAGCAGGGCACATGGCGCGCAAGTATGACGGCCCGGCGCAGGCAAGGCGACCGCTCGTGTTCGATGGCGCGACCGGGACCGAGCTCGAGCGGCACGGCGTCACGTGCGCGCTCCCCATCTGGTCGGCGCAGGCCCTGATCGATGCGCCCGACGCCGTGCAGGCGATCCACGAGCGCTACGTCGAGGCCGGTGTCGACGTGCTGACGGCGAACACCTTTCGCACGCAGGCCTGCGTACTCGCCGCGGCCGGGCGGGAGGACGAAGCGGCCCGTCTGACGGAAGCCGCGGTGAGGCTCGCACGGGCCGCGGCGGCCGGACGGCCGTCGGTGCGGGTCGCGGGGTCGGCTCCTCCGCTGGGCGATTGCTACCGGCCCGATCTCACGCCCGGGCGCGATGCGTTGGCGCGCGAGCATGCCGCGCACGCCGAGCACCTCGCCGCGGCCGGGGTGGACGAAATCCTGGTCGAGACCCACATCACGATCCGGGAGGCCGTCGCGGCGTCGGGTGCCGCGGCCGCGACCGGGCTCCCCTGCCGCACCACGTTCGTCGCCGACCACCACGCGAACCTGCTCTCGGGCGAATCGTTGGCCGCTGCGATCGACGCGGTGGCGCCCTTCGCCGCGAACGTGGGCGTGAACTGCCTGACGCCGCCGGAAGCGCGCGCGTGCCTCGCGACGCTCCGGGCGTGCGGCGTCCCGTTCGGCGTGCAGGCGAACCTCGGCGCCCCGGGGAAGTCGCCCGCGGCGCCGCGCAGCCACGCGCTTTCGCCCGCGGCCTTCGCCGCGGAGGCGCTGGCCTGGGCCACGGCCGGGGCCGCGTTCGTCGGAGGCTGCTGCGGCACGACCCCGGCGCACCTCGCCGCAGTCCGCGCGCTGTGGCCCGCCGACCCCGCACCGGCGCGCGCCTGACCGGCGCGCGGCCGCGGACCGCCCGCGTCCGCATCCACCGCGCTCGGCTCGATCCCGCCCGGATCGGACGGCAGGTCATCCGCAGGACGCGCCGGTGTGACCCAAAATGTGTCACTTGCGCGCCCGCTGCCGGGAGCCGGCACGTGCCGCTGCGCCGGCAGCGCGGCCCGTAAGTGGCCGGATCGGAACGCAGCGATTGGGCGTTGGCCTTTCCCTACGCACCTGGCACGTGGCTTGCTCCAGGAGTTCCCCAGATCCGCAATGACTCGGCGCCCGGGACGGCTACCCCTCCCCTCGTCTTCGACGAGGAGCCTCCCGGGCGCCTTGTCGTTCGGGCCCCGGCCCGCGGGCGGCGCTAGCTGCGGCCGCGCGGCTCGCGGACGAAGAGCACGACCCAGACCATCGCCGCGGTCTGGAAGCTGATGCCGGTCCAGAAGACCTCGGGGTACCCGGCCACCGTGATCAAGAGGCCGCCGATCAGCGGCGCGAGGATGCCGACGAACTCCGAGGCCGAGTTCGCCACCGCGATCCGCATGGGAAGGTTCTCCCTCGATCCGAACTCGAGCACCAGGTTCTGCGACGACATCATGAAGCCGCCCCGGCCGCTGCCGATCCCGGCCATCACCAGGACCATCGCACCGAGCGTGTCGCTCGACATCAGCACCAGCACCGAGGCGATCCAGATGCCCAGGCCGGCGATGAACGTGAAGCGCCACCCGGTGCGGTCGGCGATCAGTCCCCACATCAGGTTCGAGGCGCTCATCGCGAACACGAACGCGAAGGTGAGCTGACCGAGTTCGCTCCCGCCGATGTCGGTACGCGACGCCGCGTACGGCAGGTAGAACGGCATCGACATCCGCCCCATGATCGCGAGCGCGCGCGCCAGGAAGTAGCGCGTGAAGTCGGGATCCTCGCTCAACATCGCGGGCAGCTCGCGCAGGCGTTGGCGTACGTTCGAGACGGGCCGACGGCTCGGCGGGACGGGTTCCCGCATGAAGAGCAACGACGCGAGCCCGAGGCTCGTCAGCACGAACGCCAGCGCGAACGTGGCCGCGAACCCGTTGCCCAGCGCGCCGCCTTCCACGAGTTGTCCACCGACCCATCCGACGCTGGCCGCGGTGAAGCCGCCCAGCAACTGGCGCAGGCCCGTCAGCCTCCCGCGCAGATCGACCGGAATGACCTTCGACATCAGGAAGCTGAAGATCACGCCCTGCATTCCCATGAAGAAGCCGAACAGCACGAACAACGCGCCCACCGCGACGAGTGCGGATTGGCCCGACAAGAAGAACGCGGCGCAGGCGATGCCCAGGATCTGGAGCCGCATCAGCCCTCCGATCCAGAGTCCGGCCGGCAACACCCGCTTGCGGTGCTCGATCGATGTGGCGCCCAGGACCGGCGACAGGAACATCCCGACCGATTGGGCCGCGCGGATCGCGCCGAGCGCCATCGGCGTCCCACCGAGCGAAACGATGAAGGCCTCGACGAATGTGGGGGCCTGGATCAGGCGGAAGCCCGTCTGGCCCAGCATCCCGTGCGCGAGATGCGCGGCGAAGTTGCGGGGGAGATCCGAGCGGACCTGCCTCTGGTAGCGGGCTTCGGCGTCGCTCACCGCGCCCCCAGCGCGTTGCGCGCGGCCCCGGCCATGTAGACGGACCCGGTCGCGCAGAGCAGGTCCCGGTCGCTCATTGCGCCACGCGCCCGGGTGACTGCGGCCGCCGGGTCGGCGACCACGCGCACGCGCGCCCGCGGCGCGACGCGCGCGACGATCTCGGCCAGCGCCTCGGGGTCCATCGACCGGAGCGGCTCGGCGCGCGTGACCGTCACCGTATCGGCATCGCTCGCGAGACGCCGGCAGATGGCCAGGATCTCCTTTCCGGCGGAGACCGACAGCACCAGATGGAACTTGCGGCGCGGCAACCGCTCGAGGACCCGGGCGAGCGCTTCGGCCGACGCCTCGGTGTGCGCACCGTCGATGACGACCCGCGGCACCCGCTCGAGGCTCTCGACCCGGCCCGGGAGCCGGACCCGGCCGAACGCCTCGAGCGCGGGCGCCACGCCGGTGGGATCCCGGCGCCCGGGCGGGCACCCGTGCAGGCGCCGGACGCACGCCCAGGCCACGGCCGCGTTGTCCACCTGATGCGCACCGGGCACGCCGAGATGGACCTCGGCCTCGAACGCCCCATCGCGGAAGCGGAAGCGCGACCCGTCGGCCGACGACGCGACGATCCCGGCATCGAAGTCGACGCCGAGGCTGCAAAGCGGTGCACCGGCCTTCCGGGCCGCGGCCTCGATCGCAGCGGCGGCCTCGTCGCCGACGCGGCCCACCACGAGCGGCACGCCGGGCTTCGCGATGCCGGCCTTCTCGGCCGCGATCGCGGCACGCGTGGTGCCGAGCCGGTCCGTGTGCTCGAGCTCGATCGACGTGACCGCGGTGACCCGCGGCTCGCACGCGTTCGTCGAGTCGAGACGGCCGCCGAGGCCGACCTCGAGGATGGCCACGTCGACCCCTGCCTCCCGAACAACAGTAACGCGGCGGCCGTCGTCGCATCGAAGAAGCTCGGCACGGCGGGTCCGGTGCGCAGCGCCTCCACCTCGGGCCGCAGCCGCGTCAACACGCGGGCCAGCGCCGCTTCCTCCGCCTCACGCCCGTCGATCCGGAAGCGCTCCGTCCAACGGACGAAGTGGGGGGAGGTGTAGGTCCCGACGGTCCGGCCGTCGGCCCGCAGCAGGGCCTCGGCCAGCAGCGCGGTCGAGCCCTTGCCCTTGGACCCCGCGATGTGCAGGACCGGGAGCGAGCGCTCCGGATGGCCGACCCGCCCGAGCAGCGCGCGGATCGCGGCCAGGTCCAGCCGTGCCGTGCGCAGTTCCGGCGTCCGCTCGATGTTGATCAGCCCTTCGAGCCAGGCTTGGGCTTCGGCCAACTCCACCGCGGGCTCCCGTGGTCGTGCCGCACCGGGCGTGCGCGGCGGTCGAACGAAACGAGGCGGCCCGTGCGGGCCGCCTCGTCGCGAAGCATGCGAACGGTCGCCGGCCGCTACTGCACCATGTAGCTCTTCCACTTGCGGTAGGTCTTCACTTCTTCGCTGGTGCCCTCGACCGCGGGGTAGAAGTAGCGGACGGCGTGTCCGCAGGTGTCGCAGATCCGGTACGCGAACTTGAAGCCGTCGACCTCGCGGATGGTGCCGACGGTGCTCTTGTTCTCGTCGTCCTTGCAGCACTCGGACGGCGCGGACGGCGAGATGATGCGCTTCGGGTAGTCGTTCTTCGGCTTTTCGTCGTCCCGGTAGCGGATGATGTTCTTGGACAGCCGGTTCTGCTTGGCTTCCTGGTTCTGCTTGCGAATGTTGCTTCCGATGCGCCTCAAGCCACGTTCCTCGTCTTGGCCTCGTACGGGATCCCGGTCGTTCGATCCAGTTCCCGCAAGAGGTGGGTTCGGTCCTCGAATCCGGTTTCGCAGGGCGAGCCGTCGAGCCAGAGGAAGCGATCGTCCTCGGCCCGGCTCCCCACGCGAAGCAGGGTGGAGCTACGGGTGCCGTAGCCCCCATGATGGATGCAGGTGTCGGCCAGCGGGTTCCCGCCTCGCTCGACGTGGGCGCGACAGAGCCCGGCGAGCCGGTCGAGCGCCTCGGCGGACGTCCCCGCCGCCACCGCTTCGGCCTCCGCCAGGATGCGGCCGACCTTGGGGTGGGTGCGGTCATCGGGGTCTGCGTTCCCGATGACATGTGCCCCCGGCGCCAGTTCGGTGACTTCGGGGGAGCCCTCGTACACGGCCACGAAGGCGCGCTCGCCATCGGCCACCAGCAGGTTGAACGCGTTGTAGGCACCGGGCGGCAGGCTCGCGAGCGCCTTCGCAGCCCCCTCCGCGTTCTCGTGCGCGGCCAGCACGTCGTTGACGAGCAGGCCCCGCGAGCGGCGCGCCGGATCGGGCGCCGCCACCGGCCGGTTGGTCAGCGCGGCGAAGAGACCGGCATTGCTGCGACCCAGCCACGAGCCGCCGGCCCGGACGTCCCGGGGCGCCAGCAGCACGCGCCCGTTCCACGGCCGTAGTGCCGGACCCTCGGTCGGACGGTCCAGGTACTCATCCCGGTTGGCGGCGACGACCAGCTGCGCATCCGGGAAGCAGCGGTGGAGGACGATGAGTGTGCACATCGCGGTGGGGTCGCGACCCGGACCCGTCAGTGGGCGAGAGTTCGCGCACCGCGGTTGATAGCACGGTTTCCCCGGGGGAGCAAGCTGGCCGGATCCCGCGCGCCGCGCGTGGGCCCGGCGAGGGCTACCCGGCCGCCCGTACGGCCTGCAGGCGGGCCTCGGCCTCCGCCTCCGCCTCGACCTCGGCTTCGGCCTCCGTGATCCGCCACCCGGAGCGGAGGCGGAGCCGCGCGGCCCGCCGCTTCGCCAGCTTGCGGTCGAGCTTCAGGCCGTAGCGCCCCAACACCTCGGAAACGGAGGGGAAGTCCCGTTCGACCGTCTCGCGGACCGAGTGGAAGCCATGGCGGATCGCGTCCGCGCGCTTCCAGAACGCGATCGGATTGATCGCGAAGAAGTCGGCATCGTCCTCCCTCGGCTCGAGCAGGACGATGTCTCCCTCGAAGCCGCGGTCCGCCGCGTAGCGCTGCAACGCGATCCGCAGCCGCGAGTGGAGGAGCGTGCGGAATACCTGGTTCAGCACCATCTTCATGCCGCGCTCGGCCAGGGTGTGGCCCGCAACGAACGTCTTGTCGTCGCCGTCCCCCTCGCTGCGGTTGTGGAACGGGCGGAACGGGTTGTAGCAGATGACCAGGTCCGCCCCCTTCTCGATCGCCACGTCGATGTTCGCGGTGTTGCGGATGCCGCCGTCGATGTAGTCGACCCCGTCGATGGTGGCCGGGCGGTAGAAGAGCGGCAGCGCGGCCGAGGCCTGGACCGCCTCGGAGATGGTCACGTCGGACTTCTCGTCGGTGCCGAAGATGACGCGCTCGGCAGTGTCGAGGGCGCAAGCCGCGAGGTAGAGCCGCTTGCCGCGTTTCGCTTCGAACGCGGCGAAGTCGTTGGGCATCCGGATGCCCTCGAGGTTGTGCCGGAGCCAGCGCTCGAGGCCGCTGTTCTCGAAGACCCCGCTCGGGATGTGGTTGATCACCGACGGCATCTCGCGACTCGGGATGACGTGGTTCGCGATCGCCATCAGCACGTCTTCGGCCGCCGCGTACGACGGCCGCGAGACGAAGGCGCCGAGGCTCGGACCCAGCACGCGCGGGAGGTCCGGGGCGTCGCGGAGCAAATCCCAAAGCACGCCCGGCGCGTACATCATCAGTTCGTAGAGGAAGCTGGCCGGGCGTTCGGCCATTTCCCGGAAGTTGGGGGCGTATAGATGGCCCGGAGTGAGCTGGTCGAAGCGACGGCTCGTGCCCTCGAGCACCTTCACCATCTCGTCGGGAGAGATGCCGGCGGCGAGCGGTACCGCCAGGATGGCCCCGGCCGAGAGCCCGACGTAGAGGTCGAGGTCCGAGATGCGCCGGCCCACCAGGTAGTCGTCCAGGGCCTTGAGCCCGCCGACCTTGAACGCGCCGCCGGACATCGCTCCGCCCGCCAGGACCAGCGCGATGGTGGGGTCCTTCGGCGGCGTCCGGCTTCCCTTGCGAATCAATGTCAGGCCCATGAAACCCTCATCGGCTGGCGATGGCACCCCCAGGAGAGGCACCACGGGTTCCTTCCGGCCTGGAAGCAGGGATGACGCTGCACCGCGTCAGCGTAGCCCGGGGCCTCCAGCCCGCCAGTCGGAGAGCGGAACCACATGCTTCATGAGGGTCTCCAAATGCTCGGAAGTCCAGGGATTTCGAGGACCCGGGGGCCGGGTCGCGCGCTCGGGGCCAAGGCGCTGCAATGCGTCATCGGTCGCGCCTGCCGATTTGCGCTCAGGGGCCACGAGACTACGATCCGGTGGGGTGCAGATGCGACGGGCCTGCGCCCCCACCTACGCGGGGGAAGCAACGCATGAGGTCGCTCGCCATCCTCCTCGCACTCGTCCTCGCCGGACCCACGCTGGGCTGCGCGACGAAGCCGGCACCGACCCCGGACATCGCCGCCGCACCGGCGGATCCCCCCGACCGGAACGTGCCGACCAGGCCGGCCGAACCCACCGATCCGACCCGGGCCGAGCTCCCCGACCCCGCCGGCAACGATTCCGGTAAGCCTTCGGACGAGCCGACCACCAGCGGCAGCAATCGCGCCAGCAGCGCGGTGGACAGCATGGTCATCGGCTCGATCATGGGCGGCTCGATGGCGGGCCCCTATGGAGCCGCAGCGGGGGCCGTGATCTTCGGCATCTATGGCGCGGTGACGGGCGAGGTGCCGCTCGGCGGCGGACGGCGCGGGGCCCGCGGCGCATCACGGCCGGGTTCGGAGCGCGACCGCGACGCGGAGATGGAGCGCGAACTCGAGCGCGAGCTCGGCCGCGAGGTCGCGCACCAGGACACACTCGAGAGCGCGATCGAGGCGGAATTGAAGCGCCAGGAAGAACTCCTGCGCGAGATCGACCAGCGCGAGGCCCAGAAGCAGGCCGCGCAGATCGCAACCGCGCGGCAGGACGGCACCGGACTCCAGGTGGACCCGCGCGTCGCGCCCATGGCCCCGAAGGAGAGGGAGCTTCCGCCCTCGATCTACGAAGAGGCCTACGAGAACATCCCGGCCGGAACCTGGGAGAACGAACGGCCCCTGCACGTGCTCGCGCGGCGCCTCGACGCAGACCGCGACGGCACGCCGGAAGAGATCCGCTACCACGACGGCGACAGCGGCGCCGTGCTGCGCAAGGAAGTCGATCGCGACTACGACGGCAAGATCGACTCCTGGACGATCTACGACGCCGGCCTCGTCAGCGAGGTCCGCGAGGACAACGACCGCGACGGCGCGGTGGACGAGTGGCAGTACTACGGGCGCGACGGACGCATGTCCCGGCGCGAGGTCGACCGCGACGGCGACGGGCGGCGCGATGCGTTCTACGTGTTCGAGAACGGCGACCTCGTGGTGGAACGCCACGATGGCGATTCCGACGGCACCCTGGACCGGATCGTCTACTACGAGGGACGGCACCTGGCCCGGACCGAAGAGGACAGCAACAAGGACGGTGTCATGGACACGTGGACCACGTTCTCGTCGGACGGCGACAAGGAGATCATCGCGCGCATCGAGCGCGATGCCGATGGCGAGGGCACCCGCGACGTCTTCGAGCAATACGAACAGGTGGACGGCCGGACCTACCTGAAGCTGCGCGAGGAAGACCGGAACAACGACGGACAGATCGACGTGAAGTCGGTCTACCGCCTCGGCAAGCTGCGCGAGCGCGAGATCCGCGACCCGGACCTGGTGCCGCTCTAGGGACGAGCGCGGTCCGGGCCGACCGCGGTCGCGAACACCGCGTCGCCGCCCGGCGCGGACGTGTCGATGAAGATCGGCGAGGACCAGGCCCGTTCCTGGACCTCGGCCGGACAGCCGCCGCGTGCCACGCGTTCCGGCGTGCATGGCCACACCGAGACCGGTTGGCCCGAGGCGTCGAACGTGGTCTCGAGCGGCTGGCCGTTCAGGCCGAGCGAGGGCTCCTCGAGCGCGCGGACGTAGTAGACGCTGTCGGTGGGGGCGTCGGCGAATTCGGGGTCGTCGAAGCGGACGGTGCAGCCGTCGCTGGTCTGGCCGCAATCGAAGCGGCGCCACGGATCCTCGATGCCGCTGGCCGGGTCCTGCACGGGCGCGACGGGCCGGATCCGCACGACCTCGATCGCGGCGATGCGCCGCCGTGTGTCGCCCGGGTGGTAGCACTCGCCGTGGCAGAGGGTCGCGAGCCGGTCGTCCGGCAGCTCGGCGATGCTGTCCGCGGGGCAACCCGGCTTCTGCTCGAAGCTCCCGACCGCGCGCACCTCGAAGGCGGGCGCCTGCCGCAGCACGGTCTCGCTCCCCATCGGCTGGCGGCCGTCGGGGCCATTCAACAGATCGAACCAGAGGAGGATGCGGGGGCCGCTCGTGCCGTAGACCTCGCGGCGCTGCAACGCGTCCCAGATCGCCTCGCGGGAGCGCGACGCCGCGTGCACCGCTGCGAGACCGCCGGGGTAGAGGAACGACGAGACGCGCAGATCGTTGCCCGAGAGCCCGACGCGGCCCTGCACGATGCGCTGCGGCTGCCGGGGGTCCTCCATGCGGCCGCCGGTGACGACCGAACCCATCAGCGAGTACGGGAAGGGCGGCGGATTGCGCACATCGCTCATCATCGGCGGGTCGATCTGCTTGTAGCCGTGACCGGGGCGGCCCGTGTGGCCGTCGCTCGAGGCGACGAAGCCGTAGCGGAAGCGAACCGGCGCGGCGTCGGTTTCGTCCTGGCGCGAGAGCGCCATCGCGTACTGCACCGTCTCCTTGGGCCGGTGGGAGAACGAGGGCCGGAAGCAATCGCGGCACTGATCGCAGTCGAGCCAGGCCTCGGCCGGCGCATCCGGGAACACGCGCGACGGGTTCACCCACGCCTCGGCGGCGAAGGTCCTCGCCTCGTCCACGCGGCGCTCGCACTCGTCCTCCGGAAGATCGCCACAGCGCGAACGCATGATCTCCCCGGCCTGCCAACAACAGGGCAGGAAGTCGGCGCTCGGTTCGGGACAGGAAACCGTCCCGTCGGGCGCGACGACCTTCGCGGCATGGTCGCGATACTCCTCGGAGTTGCCGTGGCCCGACATCACTTCGATCAGCCGCATGTATCCGGCGTCGTAGTTGCGGGCGGCGAGGTGCTTCTCGATCGTGGTCGTCGCGGGCGTGTAGACACCCCAGCTCATCCCGTGCGGGATCGTCATCGCACCGAGGTTCCACTGGTCCAGCTTCTCGTGGAGCTCGCGCGGCGTCGGCGCGATCTCGCGGCAGTCGAGCGGGAGATCCCGGGAATCGACGCCTTCCGGGCACGGGTCGAGGGCCTGGTTCCGGTCGATGTAGTCGAGAAACGCGTCGTGACGCCCCAGCGTCCACGGTTGGAGCCAGCGCGCGCCGGCGACCATGCGGCGGAGCCCGGCCATCCCTCGGCGGGTGTCGGCCGCGGCGATCGGGCGTGCCGGGAGCCTGTCCTCTTCGGTGTCCGGAAAGACCACGCAGCGGTGTCCGAAGTGCGTCTCCGGCGTGTCCCCGGCCTGCGACCACTCGAAACCCATGAACGCGACGAGGTCCGGGTTCTCGGGATCGCCGGCCCGGGCGTTGCACGCCCGCACGCTCTCCTTGGCGGCGCTCCAATGCTCGGGCAGGAGGCTCTCCGCGTGGTCGGTCAGCGCGAAGAAGTCCACCTGCGCGCAGTGCCGCGCGAAGTCGCAGGCGTCGTTCGGCGGGTGCGCGCCTTCCCCGCCCAGCAACGGCAGCGAGAACATGAAGGCGTCGAAGCTCCATGTCGTGTGGACGTGGAGATCGCCGAACAGGATCTCCTTGTCCCCGGACGCGGTCGGTTCCCCCTCCCGCTCGGCGAAGACGTCGCGGGCCGTCTCCTGCCGCGCAGCCACCTCCGCGAGCGCCGTCTCGCTCCGCCTGCGGCCCTCGATCGCGGTATCCCGGAGGGCGGCGCCGGGATCGCACGAGAGCAGGAAGGTCGCTGCCAGGAAGAGCGCAAGGGTTCGCGGCATCTCGCGAGGCTACCAGCCCGAGCGCCCGTCCGGCGAGACGACGGCCGCCTGGCCTTGATCCGGCATTCCGATCGGCCACGGAGGTGGCGAGGGGTGGGCGCAGGCGAAGTCGAGCGCAGCAGGGCCACTCGTCTGTTCCCTGTGCCTTGGGTCACCCGAGTGACTCCCTGCAACCCGGTGCCGATCAGGAGCGAGCCATGAGCCGGAGCCCACCCCTCGCCCCCTCCCCCCGCGAGGTCGAGCGGCGAATGCCGGATCAAGGCTAGATGCCGCCGCGCATGCGCTCGGCGAAGACCGGGTCGCGGGCGGCTTCCGAGACCAGGTCGCCATCGGCCTCGGTCGCATCGCCCAGCGTTCGGAGGCGGTTGTAGCCGCGTAGCTGCGTCTTCGTCATGTGGACCGCGGTCTCGGGCTTCGCGAGGAGATCGTCGATCCAGCGCCCCACGTCGGCATCGAGGTCGGCCGCCGGAACCGCGGCGTGGGCGACGCCCCAGTCGAGAGCCGTCGGCGCATCCAACCGGGTGCAGCGGAGCAGGAGCTGGCGGGCCCGCGCCATCCCGACCTCCTGGATCAGGCGCGGCACACCGGCCCAGGAGAGCGGAACGCCGAGTTCGACCTCGGGCAGCGAGAAGATCGCATCGAGGGCCGCCATGCGGAAGTCGCAGGCGAGCGCGAAGACGAAGCCACCGCCGATCGCGTGTCCGTGCACCCGCGCGATCGTCACGGCTTCGCAATCCTCGATGGCGCGGGCTGCGCGACGGCCGAGGTGGGCCTCGAAGCGGCGTGCGCGCGCGCCTTCCGGCCGGCGCGCCGCGTCGTCGGCGTCCGGGCGTTTGCGGTCGGTGCCGGCGCAGAAGGAAGCGCCGCGTCCGCCGAGGACGACGAGGCGGGTCGCGAAATCCCGCTCGACCGCGCGGAAGCAATCGCCGATCTCTTCGAGCAGCGTATTGCCGACCGCGTTGCGGCGGCCCGGCCGGTTCAACCAGACATGCAGCACGGCTCCGTCGCGCTCGACTTCGAGGGTCTTCCAGGGTCCCAGGACGTCCACGGCTACCTCCACCGAGGACGTGTACCCTAGCGCGTCCGCCCGCGGAGCCACCGGAGGAGGAGCCATGCCCAAGGAGTACAGGAGCATCTACCGGCCCGACCTGTTCGCGGACCGGGTCGTCCTCGTCACCGGCGGCGGCACCGGCATCGGACGCTGCACGGCCCACGAACTCGCCCGCCTCGGCGCGACCGTGGTCGTCGGCGGACGGACGCGCGAGACGCTCGAACGCACCGCAGCGGAGATCGCGGCGCGCGGCGGGCATTGCGACACCGCCCTGATCGACATCCGGGACGCGGACGGGGTCGATGCCGCGATCGCGGGCATCGTCCGGGAACACGGGTGCATCGACGGGCTCTTCAACAACGCCGGCGGGCAGTTCTTCGCGCCGATCGAACAGATGTCGCCGAACGCGTGGCGCACCGTGGTGGACCTGAACCTGAACGGCACCTTCCTGATGTGCACCGCCGCCTATCGTCACTCCATGAAGGAGCGCGGGGGTGCGATCGTCAACATGCTCGCCGACATCTGGAGCGGCTTCCCGGGCCTCGCGCACATGGCCGCCGCGCGCGCCGGGATCGAGAACATGTCGCTGTCGATGACGCTCGAGTGGAGCGCGTTCGACATCCGCGTGAATTGCGTCGCGCCCGGCACGATCCTGTCGAGCGGGATGCTCACCTACCCGGAGCACGTCCAGAGGCGCACCGTGGATTCGGTCCGCGAGCTTCCTTCGGGGCGGTTCGGCACCGAGAGCGAGGTGTCCGCCGCCGTCGTCTTCCTGCTCTCGCCCGGGGCCGCGCACGTGCGCGGACAGACGATCCGGGTCGACGGCGCGGAGTCGCTCCAGAAGACCCGGATGTGGCCGATCACGCGCGAGCAGGGCACCACCGCGTTCGACGCCTTCGCGCCGGGACCGGACTTCGGCGGCACTCCGTTCGCGGATCTCGCACGGCTGCAGGGGGGCGGAGATGAGCGCGGAAGATGAGGGAGGGGCCTGGCTGCGGGATCTCCAGGCCAGCGGGAACGCGGGCGGGACGTGGCCCCTCAAGCACGAGGCCGCGAACTCCCTGCACCAGATCCTCGACGCGCTGCCGCGCAGCGGCGCGGACGAAACGACCCTGCGTCGCCTGCTACCCCTGCTCGAAGAGGCCGCCCGACTCGTCTCGAGTGCGGGCGAAGGCGACCGCGGACCGGATGCGACGATGGCGGGAATGGCGGACTTCCTCTACGTGAGTCCGATCGTGGGTTTCGCGAACCCGATCGCGCCGCCCTTCCGCTTCTGGATCGACGACGCCGCCGGCGTGGCCCACGGACGCGGCCGCTTCCGAAAGGTGCACGAGGGCGGACCCGGCATCGTCCACGGCGGCATCCTCGCGGCCGCGGTCGACGAACTGCTCGGCATGGCCACCACCCTCTCCGGACGAGCGGGCATGACAGGGCGGCTCACGATGCACTACCACCACCCGACGCCCATCCTCGAAACGCTCGACCTCACCGCGCGTCTCGACCGGGTGGAGGGCCGGCGTCTCCACATGTCGTGCGACGTCCACCACGGAAGCGTCCGCACGGCCAGTGCCGACGCGGTCTTCGTGGTCGTGGGCGGAGAGAAATTCGCCGACCTCGACGAGCGACGTCGCGCAAAGGAGCGCGGCGCCTAGCGTCGCGCCGCTTCCGACACGGGTGTTTCCATGGGCGTCAGCGCGCGGCGAGCCGCGCCTCGACCCGGTCGATGACCCTGGCGGGATAGTCGATGCCGTCGAGACGGCTCATCTCCCGGATGCCGGTCGGGCTCGTCACGTTGATCTCGGTGAGGCGGCCCCCGATCACGTCGATCCCGACGAGGAAGAGACCTTCCTCCCGCAGCCGCGGCGCCACGGCCGCGACGATCCGCTCGTCTGCGGCGTCGAGGCCCGCCTGGCTGGCCCGTCCTCCCGAATGGAAGTTCGCGCGGCTCTCGCCGTCGGCCGGGACGCGCAGGACCGCGCCGAGGACTTCGCCGTCGACCAGCAGGATGCGCTTGTCGCCCTCGCGCACCTCGGGGATGTAGCCCTGGGCCATCACCCACCGCGATTCGAAGGCCGTGCTCACTTCGAAGATGGTGCGCACGTTCGGGTCGCCGCGGCGGATGTGGAAGATGCCCTCGCCACCCTTGCCGTCGAGGGGCTTCACGATCATCTCCCCACCGAGCTCGGCCAGTGTCGCCTCGAGGTCCGCGATCGTCCGCGCCACACGCGTGGGCGGCATCAGCTCGGGGAAGTTCAGCGCGAAGAGCTTCTCGTTGGCTGCGAGCACGCTCTCGGGCTTGTTGAGGACCATCGCGTGGCGGCACAGCGCCAGCATCTGGGTGGTGCGCGTGTAGTCCTCGTCGACCGGCGGGTCCGTCCGCTGCCACACGACGTCGGCCTCGTCGAGCGCGATCTCCTCGGGCGGACGGAGCGTGACGTGGTTTCCGGCTTCGGGCCGCACGCTGGCGCGTTGCGCCTGCGCGACCGGCCCGCGCCCCGAGCGCAGGCCGATGCCTTCGGGCGCGACATACCACAGCTGCGCGCCGCGCCGCTCGGCCTCGAGCATCAACGCGAACGTGGTGTCGGCCTCGATGTCCACCGCCTCGATCGGGTCCATCACGAAGGCCATCACGGTGGGTTCGGACACGGGATTCTCCTCGGACGGTGGAGCGCACGAGCCGGCGATTCGTAGCGCAGATGCGCACGGGGCGGCAGGCGCCGGCGGACCGGAGCGCGCTCTCTTGCCTTCTCCGAGGGGTCTCCTAGCCTGCGCGTGGCGCCCCACCGCCGGATCCCGGCGGCCCCGGGCGGCCATCCAGGGGCGATTCGGGTGAGCGACGTCGCAGCGGAAGGTCGGGCATGCGCCGACTGCTGATCTGGGGCGGCGGCGCGCTCGCGATCGCGGGCGTGGTCGGCCTGGCCGCCCTCTGGTGGATCCTGCTCCGCGACCTCCCCGACGTCGAGACCCTGGCCCACTACCACCCGCCGCTCACGAGCACGGTCCTCGACCGCAACGGCACGGCGATCGGCGAGTTCTTCGAAGAACGCCGCCATCTCGTCACGTTGGAAGAAGTGCCCGAGATCGTCATCCAGGCGTTCCTCGCGGCCGAGGACGACACGTTCTACCAGCACCGCGGTGTCGACTACGCCTCGATCGCCCGCGCCGCCTGGGCCGTCGTGATGGCGGGCGGGCACAAGGTGCAGGGCGGCAGCACGATCACCCAACAGATGGTGAAGCAGCTCCTGCTCTCCCCGGAGCAGACCTACACCCGGAAGATCCGCGAGCTCTACCTCGCGCAACAGGTCGAGGACCGCTTCACCAAGGACGAGATCCTGGCCCTCTACCTGAATCACATCTACTTCGGGAGCGGCGCGTACGGGATCTGGGAGGCTGCGCGCACCTACTTCGACACGCCGCTGGCGGACATCGGCCCGGGGCAGGCCGCGCTGCTGGCCGGGCTGCCGAAGGCCCCGGGCAAGAACTCGCCGTTCCTGGATCCGGACCGCGCGGAGGAGCGCCGGCTCTACGTCGTCGACCGGATGCTCGAAGAGGGCTTCATCGACCCGGCGACGGCCGAGGCCGCGAGGGTGCCGCCCGAGCTCGCGCACCCGGACACCCACCGGTACGCGGATGCCGGTTACGTGACGGAAGAAGTCAGGCGCCGCCTGGTCGACCTGCTCGGAAACGAACGCGTGCTCGGCGGCGGACTCACGATCGAGACGACCATCGACATCCGCCTGCAACACGAAGCCGTCCGCGCGGTGCAGACCGGAGTCGAGAACCTCGACCACCGTCGCGGGTTTCGCGGACCCGTTCGCCACGTGGAGGAGGACGCATTCGCGGCCGAACGCGAACGGCTGGGTGCCGCGAACCGGATCGCGGATGGCACGGTTCCCGGGAACTTCTCCGCGACTCCGCGAGAGGGCCTCGTCGTCTCGGTCGCGCCGCAGAGCGCGCTGATCGCCTTCGGCCCGACGACCACGGCGACGCTGGCGATCGAGGACGCCGCCTGGGCCCATCCGGCGGACGACGAGAGCCTGCATGGCAAGAACGTGGATTCGCTCGACCGCGTCTTCGCAGGCGGCGACGTCGCGCGCTTCCGCATCCGGGAAGGCGAGGCGGACGGCGCGCTCGCGGCCGTCCTCTACCAGGAGCCGGATTCGCAGGGCGCGCTGCTCTCGTACGATCTCGCGACCGGCGACGTGCTGGCGATGGTCGGTGGTTACGCGTTCGGATCGAGCGAGTTCAATCGCGCGCTGCAGGCGCGCCGGCAGCCGGGTTCCGCGTTCAAGCCCATCATCTATGCGGCCGCGCTCGAGCGCGGCTTCACGCCCGCCACCATCCTCTACGATCGCCCGGTGGTGCAGGAAGACCTGACGTCGGGCTTCGTCTTCAAACCCGAGAACTACGGACGCCGCTTCCTCGGCCCGCTGACGATGACCGAGGCGCTCGCGCGTTCGGTCAACAACGCCGCGGTCCACCTGTTGTCGAACGTGGGGATCGACCACGTGCTGTCGTTCGCGCGCCGGATCGGAATCTCCTCCCCGCTCGACCGCGTGCTCGGGTTGGCCCTGGGCGTGAGTCCGGTGACGCTGCTCGAACTGACGCGTGCTTACGGGGTCTTCGCCGCGAACGGTCGCCGGGTCGAGCCGCGGCTGATCACGCGCGTACTCGACCGCGACGGCAACGTCCTGATCGAGGACGTGCTCCTCGACGGTTCGCTGCCTTCGCCGCACCTGGCCCTGGACGAAGGGGTGGCCGGCGGCGAGGCCGGACAGGCGCCGGCTTCGCCGCTGGAAACGAGCGCGGATCGAACCCGAGGCGACGAGCCGGACCCGGATCGCCTGCCCGATGGCTACGTGATGCGGCCGGTCGATGCCTACCTGGCCGCTTCGCTGCTCCGGGCCGTGGTCGAGCACCCGCGCGGGACCGGTCGGCGCGCCCGGAGCCTCGGCCGCCCGGTCGGCGGCAAGACGGGGACCACGAACGACAACACGGATGCCTGGTTCGTCGGGTTCTCGCCCGGGATCGCGACCGGGGTGTGGGTCGGCATCGACGCGAAGGCACTGCTCGGCCGGCGCGAGACCGGGGGCAAGGCCGCGGCCCCGATCTGGATCGACTATATGGGCGCAGCGCTCGCGGGCCGGCCGCGGCGCGAGTTCGAGGCCCCCGACGGCATCGTCTTCGCCCGCATCGACAGCAAGACGGGCAAGCTCGCGTCGTCGGATAGCGAGACGACGATCTTCCAGGCCTTCGAAGCCGGGACCGAACCCACCGAGGTAGAGGACGCCGCGTCGTCCCCGTCCGGCTCCGGACGCAGACTCCGGCTCGACTTCTAGGCCGGCTCGCGGCCCGCTCCGCCGAGAAGCCAGTCGGCGAGCGCCTCGGGCGACCGGGCGTGATGGTCGGGACCCGCGGCCCGCAACTCGTCCTCGTCGCCGATCCCCCACGCCACGGTCACGCAGTGGAGACCGTTGCCCCGGCCCGCCACCACGTCGATCGCCCGATCGCCCACCATCGCGCCGCGCCCGCCGGCGTATCCGATGGCGGCGCGGGCGCGTTCCACCGTGCGGGTCTTCGGCTCGCGGTGGGAATCGACGAGTGGCGCGCCGACGATGGCGGCGAAGCGGTCCGCCAGGCCCAGCGACTCGAGGATCGGAAGCGCGAACTCCGCCGGCTTCGCGGTCGCGACCCCCAGGACGAGGCGCGATCGGAGGCGGTCGAGGGCCGCGCCGACCCCGGGCATGGCTTCGGTATCGGTCAGCGAGACCGTCGCATAACGTTCGCGATAGGCATCGACGAGGCCGGCCACGTCCGCCTCCGGGTCCGGGAACCCGCGCGCTTCGAGGATCCCGCGGAACGCGGTGTCGAGCGGCGGACCGATCCACCGATACAGGCGGGCCTCGGGCTCGGGTGCGTGACCGAGTGCCCGGAGCGCGTGGTTCATGCACCGGGAGATGGGCACCCGAGAGTCCACCAGCACGCCGTCGAGATCGAAGAGGACGAAGTCGAGGGACACGGGGGCTCCGATGACGGCGCGCCGGGCCGGCGCCCCGGGCAGCGCCCGGTTGACAGGACCGCCGCCGGCACGGTAGCAACCGGGGCGGTGGGGGAGAGAGGACCGTCGATCCAGCCCGCGCGCCGCGTCCAGGCGGCACGCCGGGGAGCCGCGCAAGCCAACGCCCGGGACTTCCAGGGGCTGCTCGCGCGGGCGGTTTCGCGTCTGGCCGAGGAGACGGGAGCGACCCGGGCCGTCGCGTGGGGCCGCGATCCCGCCGGCACGCCGGCCGTGCTGGCGGCACGGCTCGAGGGCTCGGCCCTGCTCGCGCCGGACGAAGCCGCGTTCACCCGGATGGCCGGGTTGGCGGGGCCCCTCGATCTGGGAGACGCCGACGTCCCGGCCGCCATCGCGGAGTTGGCGATCGAACACGGCTTTGCCGCGGCCGCACCCGTGACCACCGCCGAGGCCGAAGCCCCCGCGATCCTGATGATCGGCGGCGCGGAGGCCCCGGGGCAGGTGCGGCCGCGCACGCTGGCGGCCCTGGCGGCCGCGGCCGAGCGGTTGTCCGCGCCCGCCGGTGCCGCAGCCACCGCGGAGCGGCTCGGGCGTCTGGACCTCGAGGTCCAGCGGCTCGATCGCCTCGCCGCGCTGGGGGGACTGGTGGCCGAGATCGTCCACGAGGTCCGGAACCCGCTGGTGACGGTCAAGACGTTCATGCAGCTGCTTCCCGAACACGAGGGCGACGAGGAATTCCACGGCGAGTTCCTCACCGTCGCGTTGGAGGAGGTGCGACGCATCGAGCGGCTGCTCGACATCGTGCTCGAGAACGCGCGGCCGCGGGCCGCGCACGGCGCCTCCGGAACCGACGTCGCAGCCGCCTTCGAGAGCCTCGCGCGCCTCCTCGCCTACCGCGCGAGCGACCGGGGCGTGGCGCTATGCGCCGAAGCGCCGGACGCGTTGGCGCGGCCCCGGATCCATGGCGACGCGCTGCGGCAGGTCCTGCTGAACCTGGCCCTGAACGGGCTCGACGTGACGCCCGAGGGCGGACGGGTCGCGCTTTCCGCGCGCAGTACCGACGACGGCATCGAGATCGACGTCCGGGACGCGGGACCCGGCGTCCCGGAGGCCCTCCGGGACCGGCTCTTCGAGCCGTTCTTCTCGACGAAGTCGGAGCGGCCCGGCGGACTCGGGCTCGGCATCTCGCGGCGGCTGGTCGAGGAGGCCGGCGGACGGATCGAGATCCTCGACGCCGAGGGTGGCGGGTCCATCTTCCGCATCTCGCTTCCGCGCGCGTCGGAACCCGCCACCTGACATCGGGCCGAGCGCGGGCACCCCGGCGTCACGCCGGGCTGGAATGCCGCTCGAGGAGGAGGTCGAGGACGGCCGGCATCAGGTCGGCCCGGCTCACGAGGCCGGCGAGACGGCCCTGCTCCCGGACCAGGACGCGACGAAAGCCGTTCGACATCACGCAGTCGACGATCTCGACCAGGTCGGCGTCGATGTCGAACGTGATCGGATCGCGCGTCATCAGGTCCGCGACCGTGCGGGCCTCCGGGACCTGATAGGTCTTGAGCAGGTCGGCCTCGGTCAGCACTCCCACGATCCCGCCGTCCGCGTCCACGACCGGGACGCCGCTGATCTCGTTTTCGATCAGCAGATGGATCGCTTCCTCGAGTCCACAATCGGGCGCGACGGACACGGGGTCCGGGGTCATCACGTCTCGGATCGTCTTCAATGCGGTTCTCCTCTGGCGCCGTGGGGCGCACCGCCGCCCCGGTGGCGCTCGCGCCACCAGGGCGCGAGATCCTCGAAGCGGAGCATCCGGCCGGCGGTGCCTTCCATCGCAACCGCGGCATCGGCCCGATCGCGGTAGACGAGGACGGGATCGCCCATGATCCCGTGCCGCGGGATCCCGACCACGTAGACGCCGTCGGAGGCCGGGATCCACGGGTGCGGGCCGGCGTGCGTCTCCGCGGGCGCCTCGCTCGGGTCCATCACCTCGACCAGGATCGCGGCCGGGGCGCCGTGCGGGGAGGGAGCCTCGAGGTACACGAGCAGGTCGCCGATCGAGCACAGGAACGCTCGCGTCCCGTCGCGATGCACGACCTGGGCCCGCGGTGCGGACTGGTCGCTGACGATCATCCCGCACACGGCGCCCTCGTGGCGTTGGATCGGAACCGGACCCAGGTCGAGTTCCGCGCGGTGCGCGTCCGGCTCGCCGCAGGCCGCCAGACCGGGGAACACGGCGATCAGGATCAGCAGCGCGACGCGGTTCCGGCTCACGGCGCCTTCGCCTTGCCCAGGATCAGGCCGCTCGCGAGACCGGGCAGCACGAGCCACGCCGCCCAGATCGCGGCCACCCACGCCGGGCCCGGGAGGGATGCGGTCATGCCGAGGTCGCCCAGCAGATCGGGACCCGCGAACACCTGCATCATCCCGACACGGTAGAGACCCGCCGGGTTGGCGACGACCAGCGCGGCCACGACCTGCTGCGGGACCGCGCCGTCCGAGACCACCAGCATGCCGAGCAGGCCCAGATCGAAGAAGAAGACGAGGCCGAACCAGACGATCACCACCGCGCTCGCGGCCGCGGCCTGCCTGCGGGTGCAGGTGGAGATGAACATTCCGATCGACAGGAAGGCCAGGCCCAGCAGCAGCGTCGGCCCGGCGAGGCGCCGGAGCGCGGCGGCGCCGGCGGGGTCGCTCAGCAGCGCGGCCGTTCCCAGGCCGAGGAGGACGGCCAGCACCAGGGCCAGGGCGCGGCCCAGGACCTTGGCCAGCACCACCTCGACGCGGCTCACCGGGAGCGAGAGCAGCAGGCCCAGGGTGTTGCGCTCCCGCTCGCCCACGATCGCGTCGTGGCCGAGCACCATCGCGACCAGCGGGACGAACAGGCTCGCCAGGGTCACCAGGCTGGGCCCCGTCAGCTGCGCGGTCTCCGAATCCGCCGCGCGGCCGTAGAGGCTCACGGCCGACGCCAGCAGCGCGAAGAGCACGCTGATCACCAGCACCCACCGGTCGCGGGTGCGCTCCACGAACTCGTGCCACACCAGCGCGCGCGCGACGCGGCCCATCACGCGACCCCCAGGAGCTTGTCGTACACGATGTCCAGGGTCGGCTCTTCGACGCGCAGGCTCCGCACGGTGCCCGGGAAGCCCCGCTGGATCTCGATCAACTCGAGGATCGCGTCCGGACTCACGTCGACGGCGACCCATCCCGCGCGGCGTTCGACGCGGCCCTTGCCCCACTTCGTCATCGCTTCGCAGAAGACCGCGAGCCGCGCCTCGTCGTCCTCGTCGACCTCGAACCAGACGCGGTGGGGAAGCCGCGCCTCGCGCCGGAGATCGTGGGCCGTACCGCTCGCGACGACCCGGCCCCGCTGCAGGATGCACATCTCGTCGACCCTGCGTTCCATCAGCGCGAGGTCGTGCGTCGAGACGAGCACCATCCGTCCCTCTCGCCGCCATTCCTCGAGCACCGACCAGAGCACCGCGAGACCTTCCTGGTCGAGACCCGCGGTCGGCTCGTCGAGGACGAGGAGTTCGGGTTTCGTCAGGATCGCGATCGCCAGCCCGAGGCGCTGACGCATCCCGCGCGAGTAGCCCCGGACCGCCCGACGCTGTGCGGCCGCGAGCCCGACGCGCTCGAGCACGGCCTCTGCGTGCTCGCGCGGCACGGCGCGAGCGCGCGCGAAGAAGCCGAGTTGCGCCCTCCCGGTCAGGTTCTCGGAGAAGGCGACCGCTTCCGGCAGGTACCCGATCCGTTCCTTCCATCGATTGTCGATGGACACGGGCCGGCCATCGACCTCGAACGTGCCGGCGTCCGGGCGCACGAGCCCGAGCAGGGCCTTGAGCAGCGTCGACTTTCCGGCTCCGTTGGGACCGGCCAGCATCATCGAGGTGCCTGCGTCGAGTTCGATGGACACGTCGTCCAGCACCGGGAGCTTCCCGAAGCGGACCGAGACCCCGCGTGCCGCGAGCGACCTCACCGGCGGCCTCCTTCGACCAGGGGAGCGACGTCGACGATCGTCGGCGCCTGGAGGAGCGGGAAGCCGCGAGCCAGATGCGAGAGCATCTCGAGTGCTGGGCTGCGCAGCAGCAGTGCCGCGGCCGGGTAGCGGTAGATGAGGCGCGCGCTGAAGGTGTCGGCGCGATGCGGCCGGTCGCCGATCCCGTCGCCGTCCTGGTCCCAGCCCAGGTAGTCGCCCCAGCGGTTTCCGCGGCCGCCCTCTCCCCACACCTGGTCGGCCGCACCCACGTAGAAGACCTGCTGCCGGTTGCCCACGATCTCGTTTCCCGCGACGACGTTGCGCCGGGTTCCGGCCCAGATCTTCAGACCGAGTTCGTTGTGCCGGATCACGTTGTCCTCGATCCGGTTCCCGGTGCTGGAGAAGAAGAACATCCCGCTGCCGTTGCGCTCGAGCCGGTTGCGACGGATCGACGAATCCTGGACGTCGCGGAACAGCAGACCGTTGCGCTCGTTGCGGAGGGAGACGTTGTCCTCCACGACCAGGCGCTGGCTCTCCATCAGCGCGAACCCCACCGTGTTGTCCTCGCTCTCGTTCCCGCGCAGCGTGTTGTCGTACGAGTACATGTAGTGGATGCCGAAGCGTTGGTGCGTGGTGCGGTTGCCCTCGATCAGGCTCTGCTCCGTCGCCGAGACGTAGATGCCGTCGCGCGCGCGCTCGACCCGGTTGCCCCGGACGACGAGCTGCGACGCGTCGAAGAGGTGGATCCCGTTCCCGCGGTCGGTGGGGCGCAGTTCCTCGCGCCCGACGACGTGGTTGTCCTCGATGCGCGCACTCCGGGTCTCGTGCACCCAGATGCCGAATGCGCAGTCGAGGAGTTCGTTGCCGACCACGACGGTCCCGGTCGCCGTGGGCTCCAGATAGATGCAGGCGTCGGAACGGCCGACGTTCGTGCCGCTGTGCGCGACCGTCAGCCCCTCGAGACGCACCCCGGGAGCCACCACGTCGAGGACGCGGCCACGGCCCCGGCCGTCGATCACGCCCCCGCGGCCGCGGAGCGTGACGACCTTCTCGATCCGCACCCCGCCCGCCCATCGGCCTTCGGGCAGTTCGATCACGTCGCCGTCCTCCGCGCGCCCGAGCGCCGCGGCGAGATCGTCCGCATCGCGGCGCAGCCGGAGGACGTCGGCCCGTGCTGCGCTCGCGCCGATCGCGAACAGGAGGGAGAGCAACAGACACAGCCATGCGCGACGGCCAGGGCTCATGCGTCCTCCACCTGCCGTTCCAGCACCGCGAGCTTCTCCCGGTCCCGGGGACGCAGCTGCTTTCGCGACTCGATCCGGTGGATGGCCACCAGCGGCGGGCACACCGCGTCGTTGCGGTAGGTCGCCTCGCAATCGAGGCACGAGAGACACTCGCGCGGGTCGATGCTCCCGTCGGCGCGGAACGCCTTCGACTCGCAACCCCGCGTGCAGATCTGGCAGCTGCTGCAGAAGCGCCTGCGGCGCGGACCCAGCGGGCGGAAGCTGCTCAGCAGCGATAGGCCGCCGCCCAGCGGGCAGAGGTAACGGCAGAAGGGCCGGTACATCACCGTGGAGACCACGAGCAGCGCCGCCCACCAGGCGAACAGGCCCGTGGTCCGGCCCCAGGCCGGCACGAGGAAGGTCGACTTGAAGGGTTCCACCTCGGCCAACCGCTCGCCGAGTACCGAGTCCCAGAGGAAGGCGACGAGCAGGATCGCCAGCACCCCGTAGCGCACGTTGCGCAGGCGCCGGTGCCATCGCTCGGGAAGTTCTCGCGGCGCGAAGCCCAGGCGGGACGACAGCTTGCTTAGGAGTTCGGTCATCGCGCCATACGGGCAGACCCAGCCGCAGAAGACGCCGCGCCCCCACACCAGGGAAACGACGGTGATGAAGATCCAGAGGATGAAGATCATCGGTTCGCTGAGGAACAGCTCCCAGCGCCATCCGGCGCGGACCGAATCCGCCGCGGTCAGGATCTGCGTGACCGAGGGCTGCGCGCGCATCCAGACGCCGACGACCAGGAAGCTCGTGGCCATCACGCCGATGTGGAGGCGCTTCAGCCGGACGGGATCGGCCGTGGACTGCTTGCGCCACACGAAGATCGAGATGACCAGCAGGAGGTAGACGATCAGCACGCCGCTCTCGACCCCGCGGTTCCGCCACGCCTGGCGCCAGGGCGCCTCGAGGTCTCCGCCTTCCGAAACGTACACGCTCTCGGGAAGGTGCAACGTGGAGCGGAACTCTCGATAGTCGCGCGTGAAGGCGCCGCGCCGGTCGTAGCGGCTGCCCAGGAACACGAGATCGAAGTCGGACCCCGGGTCGAGCAGGCCGGCGCGGATGATGAAGATCGCGCCCTCGCGAAACTCGGGGGCGTCCGCGACCGCCGGACGCGAGAGGTTGCGATAGTCCCGGTCCTTGAAGCTGATCTCGCGAAGCCCCTGATCGAGCCGCACGCGATCGAAGATCCCGCCGCGGACGAAGGCCGACCCCTTGAAGGAGCTGCTGCCACGGCCGAGGACCACGAGCAGGTGCTCGCCCTCCGCGAGTTGGCTCATCACGTAGTCGTACTCGTGCGTGCCGATCAGCGACCGCCCGATCTGGGGCGCGTCGGCGATCCCGAAGAAGAGATCGACGAAGGGCTCGTCGGAGCTCCGGGTCCCCATTTGCTCTGGCGTCACCGTCAGGCGGCCGAGCGCTCCCTCCTCGACCATCCGGCGGAAGCTCCAGGGCTCCTCGTCCGCGACGAAGTGCCCGGGGCGCAACTGAGAGAGCTTCACCACGCCGACGGCGACACCGAGCTTTCGCGCGACCTCGAGGATTGTGTGGTTCTGGGCCAGCGAGGTGACCGTGGCGCCCGAGATCGCATCGATCTCGACGTCGTCCTCGCGGCTGCTGTGACCGACGACGACGTTCTCGGTGGCCCGAAGTCCCGCGTAGCGCGCCACGAACTCGTGGAGCTTCGATTCCGGGATCCCGACCAGCAGGATCGGCTCGCTGTGGTAGACGACCCGGGCGCCCGTGATCGAACCGTCGGGATCGATGCCGACGACGGTGACGAGGGGTTTGCCCGAATACGCGGTGGAGTCGTCGAAGTCCGTGGACAGCGCGACCCAGCCGACCAACGTCCCGGCGTCGTCGCGGCCGATCTGGTAGCGCTCCTCCGGCACGCGCTCGAAGCGCGTGGCGCCCGGGAGCACCGCCGCGCACGGCATCGCGTCGCAGTCCAGTTCCGTCGGTTGCGCCGCCTTCGCGTGCGCCGACAGCGGGAATGCCACCGCGGCGGCCATCACCCAGCAGGCGATGGCCGCTCGTCTCGAGAGCCGGGGGGACATGGCCGGGTCAGGCCTCCACGATCATGCGTCCGCGCATCTCGAGGTGCAGCGCGTGGCAGAACCAGGGGCAGTAGTACCAGTAGACCCCGGGCGATCCGGCCGTGAAGGTGATGCTCTTGGTATCCTGCGGGTTCACCACCATGCACACGTCGTGTTTCGAGACGCAGAACCCGTGGGAGAGGTCTTCGACTGCGTCGAGGTTGGTCATGACCACCTGCACCTCGTCGCCGGCCTTCACCTTGAACTCGGTCAGCCCGAAGACCGGAGCCACGCCCACCATGTAGACCCGGACCTTGTTGCGTCCCTTGCGGACGACCTTGTTGGTGGTGCGGAGATCGACCCCGTCCTCCTTCGCCAGCTGGTCGTAGTATTCGAAGCGCGGGCCGTCGCGCTTCATCATCTTGACCGGATGGATCAGGTCGGTGCGGACCACGACGCAGTCGTGCGGCTCCGAGAAGGCCGGCCCGTCGTGGACCAGCTTCATCTCGTCGCCCGAGATGTCGATCAACTGGTCGTTCTCCGGGTGGAGCGGGCCCACGTTAAGGAAGCGGTCCTTCGAGAACTTGCACAACGCGATCAGCCACTTTCCGTCCGCCTCCTTCGTCTCGCTCATCGACGCGTTCGTGTGCCCGACCTGGTAGTGGACGTCGATCTTCTGGATGATCGGGTCGACGCTGGGGTCGTTGAACGCCTCGATCGCCTTGGCGATGTCCCACTTCGTGACGACGGAGTCGATGAAGATCGAGGTATAGGCGTTGCCCCGATTGTCGAAGCAGGTGTGCAGCGGACCGAGGCCCACCTCCGGCTCGGCCACGACCGCATCGCGCGGTGCGATCTCTCCCGCGAAGACGGCGTCGATCTTCTGGATGTCGACGACGCTGACCGTCGGAGAGAGCTTCCCGCAGACCATCGCATAACGTCCGGTGGGATCGACGTTGACGCCATGCGGACTCTTCGGGATCGGAATGCGGACCACGTAGGGCCCGTCTTCCCCGCGCGCATCGACGACCGGGACCGCGCTGTCGCCGACCGTGATCGTCTTGCCGTCGGCCACCGCCTGTTCGATCGCCGCGAGGTTGAACACGTATAGATGATCGCGGTCCGAGGCCATCATCCCCTCGAGGTCTACGCCTCCCTCGGAGTTGTAACAGGTCGCGAACGAGTACTTGCCCTCGTAGTCGGTCGCCGCGAGGTCCATGTTGGACTCGACCAGGACCTGCCAGCGCACCTCCATCGTCTCGCCGTCGATGGCGGTGTGCATCGCGCCGTACCTGCTCGGGTCCTCCATGTCGCGTCCGTCGTTGACCTGGGGCGTGCGGAACTCGGCATTGCAGACGACGAGGCCGGTCTTGTGGCGCTGTGGGAAGATCCCGTGCGTCCCCTGCGAGTTCGGGATGTCGACGATCGCGTCCACTTCCATCGTGTCGCAGCGGACCCGTGCCAGGCGCGCGCTCGCCTTGTCGTTGACGAAGATGTAGCGCCCGTCGTAGGTGCCATCGGTGTAGGAGAGGTGGACGTGGTGGGTATCGCCCGAGCTCCGGCCTCCGAGCAGCCGCTTCGAGAAGTCCTCGGCGCCCCAGCCCGTGGCCGCGTCGCGGTTGAAGACCGGGATCCGCTTCAGTTCCCGCATCGACGGCAACCCCAGGATCCGGATCTCCCCGGACTGGCCCCCGCTCCAGAAGCCATAGTAGTCGTCGAGCTTCCCCGGCGGCACGTGGGTCGGATCGCTCGGCGTCTCCCGGGACGCCGGAGTCACGCCCCCGGCCGGGGCAGCCGCTTCCTCGCGGCACCCGAGCGCGGCCGCGCCCACGAGGCCGGCGCCGACCGCCAGGCTGCCCTTCAAGAAGTTGCGGCGGCCGTCCTCGATGGCGGCTTCTTCGTCGATCTCGTTGCGATGGATCGGATCCCGACCTGACATGTTGTCTCCGTTCGAGTGGCAGCGGCGTGCCGTCCAGAAGCGGACGCGCAGCCCGATCTGCCGCCAGAACAGCAACTCCCGTGCCACCCGCGCAGGACGCGGGGAGGAATCGGCAGCGCTCTGGGGGGCCCGATGCGGGGCATCGGGTCTCGTTCAGCCGATCGGATGCGGCAATTCGACCCACCATGCGGCGATCCGGCTCGCTTCCCCGGCGCCACCGGCCAGCGGATCCGAGCCTTGATCCGGCATTCGCCGGTCGGCCTCGTGGGGGGAGGCGGCGAGGGGTGGGCTCCGGCTCATGGCTCGCCCCTGATCGGCACCCGGTGGCGGGAGTCACTCGGGTGACCCAAGGCACAGGGAACAGACGAGTGGCCCTGCTGCGCT
>Ga0114931_10000366_pt1 | contig 53923 bp, 57 predicted proteins | sample 2SBtaG_FD_89579 | JGI IMG/M metagenome (GOLD analysis project Ga0114931, IMG submission 89579) | Deep subsurface microbial communities from Kolumbo volcano to uncover new lineages of life (NeLLi) - 2SBTROV14_V59a metaG | ecosystem: Environmental > Aquatic > Marine > Volcanic | place: Kolumbo... | reverse complement strand
TCGTGACTTGGCTGTGTGCTGGTAGGCTCCACGTAACCGGGCTGGTCGTGCCGTCGTTGTTCGTCGCGCTGATCGCGACGTCACCACTCACGTTATCCCGGTTGACCAGAACGAGCTGCGTGTTCCAATAGGTACCATTCTTCCCGGTGTTCGCCGCGACTGCGGGGACGACCGCATCGGTCGCCGCCCGCGCGAGCCTCGCGCCACCCAGCGTGGCCGCACCTGCGAGGAGGAGTGGCAACGTCACCCGCTTCGTCTTCTCCCGGAACTTTGACAGGAAGCCCATCATGGTACACCTCAGTATCCTGTTCTAACACGCACGAGTATATAAAACTTTCGGTTACTAACTATTCAGGAGTAGTAAATCGCCAAGAGATCCTCTGACTGGCGGGAAGCAACGAGAACCACCCAACAAGGGCAGCAACCAAGAGAGAAGGGGCCTGGTCGTTCCAAAATTAATTTCCATATAGAATATAATATATCTATTTATACAATTGATTCATTCTTGACTCACATGAGTCAAATATCTATCAAATCGCGCCTCCTCCTCGAGCTCGCGAACGGCCCGGGCCATGAACGGGCGCTGGCGAAAAGAATCGCTGCGAGCCAGCCCACCGTCGCCAGGCTGTTGCGAACGCTGGAACGCGAAAGCATCCTCGTCGCCGAACAACAGGGCAAGAACACCGTCTACCGCCTCGCAGAGACGTACGCGGCGCGCCACGCCCTCGCAGCAGCAGAACACGAAAAAACCACGACCTTCCTCACCAGCCACCCAAGAGCAGCAGGCATCCTCGAACAAGTCCTCAAGAGCACGGACGCCGCGCTCGTCCTCCTCTTCGGCAGCTACGCCACGGGCACGGAACGCGAGAGCAGCGACCTCGACCTCTATGTCAGCACAGACAAGGAAGGGCGGGACGCGCTCAACGAATTCCACAGCAAGCTCCGGATACAGGCCGGCACGCTCGACATCTCTTCAGGAATAGGGCAGGAGATCATAAGAAAGCACGTGATCCTCAGAGGAATCGATGACTTCCTCACTCTTACGCGACCTGAAAGGAAATGGCAAGCTGCGGCTCGAGACACCCTCGGCGATTATCGCTGACGAGTTCGCTGAGCGCGCCGTGAAAGGCATCCGGATCGCGCGGCGGGTGAAGGACGCGCCCGAACAGGCGATCCCGCTCGCGTACTTCGCGGCCTACCACGCAATCCAATCCCTCTTTTGGCGGCTCGGTATCCGATGCGAGACGCACGCAGGCAGCCGCGCCTTCCTCGAGGAACTCAAAGAGCACGCGCTCGCGCAGCGGCTCAGGGAGCTGCACGAGAAGCGATGGCGCGCCCATTACGGGACAGACCTGCTGCTGCTCGAAAGGGACGCTGAGGAGGCCATCGCGTGCGCCCAGGAGATCATCGACCGGCTCCGCGCCTGCAACACGGATGACGCACGAGCGAAGACGCTCTTCGACGCGCTCTGAAGGACTACTTTCTTAAAGGCGACAGACGAAAAGAGCGCCATGGACCTCAGCGAACTCGACAAGCGCATCGCGGCGTGGCTCGAAATCCACGGCCACCGCTTCCTCCGCTACGCATTGGCAATCGTCTTCTTCTGGTTCGGCATCCTGAAGCTCTGGCACGGCCTCAGCCCGGCCGAGCCGCTCGTCGCGCAGACCGTCACCTGGTTCAGCGCGAGCTGGTTCGTCCCGTTCCTCGGGCTCTGGGAGATGGCGATCGGCGCGTGCCTCGCCTGGCGACCGCTCCTGCGAGTGGGGCTCGGCCTGATGGCGCTCCAAATGGCCGGCACCTTCCTGCCGCTCGTCACCCTGCCCGCAATAACGTGGCGGTCGTTCGGCGTGCCGACGCTCGAAGGCCAATACATCATCAAGAACCTGGTCCTCATCGGCGCGGCCATCGTCATCGGCGGCACGGTACGGCACCGGCACGCGCGGCTCGAGGAGTTGTAGAGTCCCGATATTTTTTCGTTTTGTCATCTGAATACCAGTCCGATGAGTACTAGTGAGCGCCGTCGCCTTGGAGCAAGACCGAGGCCCGAGCGCACTGCGAGGGCCAGTCATCCCTGCGCGCGCAGCAGAGAACCCGCGGCAGCGCGGAAACCCTCCGGGAAACAAGGGGGAAGGGAGATGAACGTCCCTGCAGCATCCCGAGTCAGGTGGAGTGCCGAAAACCATTTAAAGTATACTTGAGTATACCTCGGTGTACGATGGGCATGACGACAATCAAAGTGCGAACCGAGACGAAAGGGATGCTGAACCAGCTCCGAGAGAACCCTGGCGAGAGCTACGATCTCCTCGTCCGCAAGGCCGTGGCGATCGTCCGGAAGGCGCGCCGCGACCCGAAGCTCAGCCAGCAGACGGTCAAGGAGATTGATGCGGCACGGAAGCGGTTCGCGCGCGGCGAGTACTACACCGAGAAGGAAGCATGGAAGCTCCTCGGTGTGGACGATGCATGAGCTGTTTCTCGATCGTACGGCAGTCAAGGATCTCGCGGCCCTGCCGCTCGGCCTGCGCAGGCGGATCAGGCGCAAGCTCGAAGCGAGCAAGAAAAGGCCGCATCGATACTTCCTGCGTCTGAGAGGCAAGCAGACATATCGCCTGCGTGTCGGTGCCTACCGCATCTTCGCCGACATCGACGACACAATCATCTTCGTGACCGCGGTGAAGCACCGACGAGACGCGTATGGCCGATATCATCTTGCAACGGAAATATTTCATACTATCCGAAGATTTTACAATTTCTTCGGCGAAGCGCCTAAAAGCGGCAAGACACACCGTACAGCAATGCTGACGGCGTTTCTGGCGGCCTGCCTCTCGGCGCTCGACACCAACCTGAGCAAGGCGGTGCTCTTCACCTCGCGCAGGAGTATCTCGCCTAGGAATGCTACTCCCGTAACGGATTGTTTCTCGACGAGAAGAAGGTTCTCATGAGGAAGCAAATGGCGAAAATCCGTCAGTTTTGTTCTTATTAGGAACGCAGAAACCGCCGCTTGCATTCTGCCCAGAGTCACATCCTTTGGACGGTGAACGGATTAGTCGAGCAACGTGCGGATCTGTTTCTTGAGCGGCGAGAGCTCGTTTTCCACGATGTCCCAGAGGATCTCCTCATCCACGACCCAGTACTTGTGGATGGCGGTGTTCCGGAAGTTCTTGACGTCTCGCCATGGCACCTTTGGGTGCTTGCGCTGAACCGCTTCCGGAATGTTCCCGGCCGCTTCGCCGATGATTTCGAGGTTCCGCAGCGTGGCGTCGACAAGCAACTGATCGGAGAGGAACGCCTTCTTCTCCCGGTTGCCGACATAGCCCTCGATCCGTGCGATGGCCTTGAGGATGTCCTCGAGGAAGAGTCTATACTCTCGCTGCAATGCGGGTGCCTCCAAGGATGCTCTCTCGGAGCTCCTCCCGGACTAGTTCCACCTTGACCAGATCGACCGATTCTCCAAACATGTCCTCGAGCAGGTTAAGAAGAGATGAGTAGTCGCGAAAACCCCCGCGCCCCTTCGCGAAGGTGACCAGGAGATCAATGTCGCTATCTCGACGCTGCGTCCCCTTCGCGTAGGAGCCGAAGAGCTCGAGGCGACGCACGCCGAGGGCGCGCAGCCGCTTGCGTTGCGCAGCGAGCAGGTCCAGTATCCTCGTCTTGTCGAGCATGGGAGGATAAAGGCAGGACGCATTTATAAAATTGTCTCCTGCAGAACGGCGACAACCGTGAAACAGTCCGGTGGAAAGAACGGAGGAGAGAAGACGTGAGACTGCTCGGGCGACGCAGGCGCGGCTCGATCACGAGGCGTTCGCACAGAGTGATATCTCGGGGTTCGAGAGGCACATCTGCTGCTCGATGAACGCCTTGCCTCGTATCCCACAGAAGGTTTGGTCGTCAATCACGACGCAGGGGAACTGCGTCACGTTGTAGAACCTCTCGAGGAGGTTGACCGTCGTGAGGTTGAGGTCGTGGTCGAAGGAGAAGATCGCCACTTCCGGGTCGATGTCCCGGTTGATGTCGCTCAGGACATAGGCTTGGTCGTCGCATTTCGTGCAGTCGGCCGAGTTCTGGTAGAAGTACGCGATGACCGCCTGGCGGAAGCTGCACTCCTTCTTCAGCTTCTGGAGGAGCATCATGTAGAAGACCTCGTTCTCGTTGAAGAGGTGCTTCTGCGCCTGATAGTAGGGGTTCTTTCGGAACTCTTCGGACGCCACGCGGTACTGGTCGATTTTCTGGCCGAGGCTCCAGACGGTCTTATCCAACTCCTTCAGCTTCGCGTCGAAAGCGAGGCAGGCCATGTCCTGGCCGTACGTCTCCGACATGAGGAGGAAGATCTGCATCTCGTTCAGGCTGTTGTAGACCTGCTGCGTCTCGTCCGAGATGTAGCTCTCCCGCTTGTTCTCGAGAAGGCTGCTCACGAAAAGGATGGAGACGAGCAGAAAGACCGTGATCAGGAAGGCCAGGATGAAGAGCTTGCCAATGCTTGTCCGTTTCATCGCCATTTGACCTTCTTCCCCCGTATGACTGCCAGAATCGCGCCCGCCCAGAAGATCTGGTAGAGGAAGAAGAGGAGTGGGTACGTGATGATGCCCAGCTTCTTCTCCCTGTAGCGCTTCTGCGTGAAGGTGAGACCGATGAAGAGGATTGCGAATGTCGTGAGGAACGCGGTCCAGCCGATGAGCGAGACACCCCCTATCCGTAACAGGTCGATGCTGAAATCGAGGTGGTGAAGGAAGGAGAACCCGGTGTACTGCATCGGCAGGACGTTCTGGATGAACCTGCTCAGGCCGAGGTAGAGCGACACGGTGAAGAGGACGAGTCCGCCGCCGAGGAGCAGGTAGTTGAAGGGAACGAAGAAGCTGAAGATGCCGTACCGCCGACGGAAGAGGACGTCGCGGTGCTTCACCAAGGTTTGGATCGCGCCGCTGTACCAGCGGCGACGTTGGACATAGATGCCTCGGAAGGTCTTCGGCGCGATGGTCTTCACCTTCGCATCCAGGCAGTTCTCGATCTGGTAGCCAGCCTTATGGATCCGGTACGCGACCTCGAGGTCCTCGGTGATGTTCTCCACGTCGAATCCGCCGATCGCGTCGAGCATCTGTTTCCGGTAGATGCTGAACGGTCCGGGCGTGACGAAGACGCAGTTGAAGAGGCTGAAGACCTTGAGGAAGAGGCTGAGGCCGATGATGAACTCGAGGTCGATTATGCGGTGGAGGAGCCGCTTCGGAGGCTCCAGCTCCACGGTGACGGTAACGGCGCCGACAGCCTCATCCAAGAAGTACGGGAGGACCTTCTCGAACATCCTCCGCTCGATGACCGAGTCGGCGTCCATGCACGCGACGAACTCGCCGTGGGCCACGGCGATGCCCTCGTTGAGCGAGGCGGCCTTCCCCCTGTTCTCGCGCCGGTCGATGAAACGGAAGCGTCGGTCGCCCTTGATGGCGGCACGGACCTCAGCGGCCGTCCCGTCGCGCGATCCGTCGTTGATCACGATGAACTCGAGCTTCGCGTATGTCACGCGCTGGAGTGAACGGATGGTGCGCGCGATCTTCCCCTCCTCGTTGAACGCTGGCACGATGATCGAGACGGCCGGCGTCCGTCCCAGTGGCTCTGGCCGCTCGCGGAGCCGCTCCTTCTGGGAAAAGAGTACAAGGAGGAAGAAGACGATGTAGTATGTCGACAGGAACCAGACGAGGTAGACCAGCGCCATATAAAAAAGATTCATGGGCGTCACAAACGACGGGACGGTTATAAAGGTTTCTCCTGCTCGGCCCATCGTCGTAGCGCCAGAGCTGCTCCTGCGCCAGGAAGCAGTCGCTGTGCGCGAGCAGGTACAGCCGCAGGAGTAAGTATTTAAACTACATTTCCGCGTGCTCAGCAAAGAGGTGTGGTGGTGGAGAGCAGGCTGGGCTGGCACGTCAACGAGATGATCCTTGTCAGCATCATCGGGCTGCAAGCCCTCGACTTCTTCAAGCTCCTCAACCCGTTCTGGGACTATGTCAAGAAGATCGTCAGCTGGGTGCTCATCGGCTACCTCCTCTACCTCACCAGTCCGAGCGCAATCTTCTTCGGCGAGAAGCACAAGTGGTGGGACGCGGCCGTCATCATGAGCTACTTCACCCTCGTCTTGAAGGACCTCACGCGCTTCGCCATCGTCGCCAGGGACGCGATGCTCAAGCACATCCTCGACTTCGTAGCCTTCCTCCCTGGTGCGAGCCATGGGGCGAGCGTCGCCACCATCACGGTCGACCAGGGAGTGTACAACACCTTCACCCTGCTCGGCGGTTACCTCCCGAACGCCAGCCTATGGGCCAAGCCTTTCGCCACCCAGCTCACCCTCGCCACGACGAGCCTGCCCTTCACCGTGACGAGCGGCACGGAGAGCGCGACCGCGCTGCTGCAACCCTACGGCCTCAACGGCATGATCCTCCAGCTCTACAACACGCTCGCGGCCAACGCCGCAGGCATCGAGACCGCGTGCTTCCTCATCGGCGTCCTGCTCCTGGTCGGGCTCGGCACGGTCGCCGCGCTCCGCTTCAAGGTGCACGAGACGAGCGCGCTCGCCGTCATCCACGAGCATGGCGAGCTGAAGAACGCGGCACACGCCACCAAGCGAGTGGCGAGCGTCCTCTTCGTCACGGCCGTCTTCTTTGTCATCCTGTTCAACCTCGTCGTTGAATGGCTCGCCATCGCGATCGATGCACCCCTCATCATGACCGGTCTCCTCTTCTACCTCCTGATCGCGCTGCGGTTCCACAAGCGGACGCGGCACCGGCTCGAGGAGGGCAGTCTCCTCATGCGCATCAACAATTTCGGCACCGGCTTCCTCAAGAGCTTCGCCAAGCTCTTCACCGGCGAGCGCACCGTCCTGCTTGGGCTCTCCGGACTGCTCGTGCTCCACCTTCTCGTCGACATCGGCATCTTCCTCATCCCCTATGTTACGAGCCTGCGCGACCCGCTCTACTTCGGCCACCTCGGCGCAGGCCACGAGCACCTCCCAGGGCTTATCGCACAGGCGTGGACGGGCACGCTCGCCACGGACGCAGCCACGATCGGCCTGTACGCGCTCAACACGCTCGGACTGCTCGTCCTCCTCTTCCTACCTGCCTATATCTGGTACAAGACCTTCCGGCTCCGCACGCGCGGCCCGGCCGAGCCGGAGGAGGCATACCATCCCAAGCTGCCGGGCTGGCTCGTCGCGCTCGCGCTCGCCAGCATCACGGCCTTCCTCGCCACACCCGCTTTCCGGCTGACCCAGGTGACGAGCGATGTCCTCATCGGCGTCGATCTCCAGACCGTGTCGCTCGTCGGGAGCCTCCCGCATCTCATCCTTCCTGTAGCAGTCTTCCTCCTCGTCCTCGCGCTCAGCCTGGAACCGCACCTGCGGAAAGCGCTCATGACCCTGCTGTTCGTGACGAGCATGGTCTTCTTCGGCGTGTATATCTACAAGTTCTTCATGGCCACGGTCGGGTATTACCTCCACGAAGGGGTCCGCCTCTTCACGAGCGGCCAATCCTCCTTGTTCGCGGTCGGCACCGTCCTCACCCTGTTCCTCGTCATCAACCTGCTCTTCTACATCTTCGGCTTCGCCAGCTATGTCTACGAGAGCGTGCGGGACTAGGAACTCCGAGCACCAGGCTTCCACCAAACACCTCCTCCGTCCTGGGTGGCGCTTGCAATCGGTATTTGTCCGATAATGACTATCTACATCATTGGACGAATATTGCACGTCAGTAGATGTATTTGCACAAAGCCGAGCAAGGACAAACCTTTATAAACCGCCTCGCCGCACCAGAAGAGGGGTAGTGATGGGGAAGCATACCGTCTTTGATGTCAAGAATGTCAGCAAGAGCTTCGGCGACAACCACGTCCTGACAAGCATGACGTTCAGCGTCGAGAAGGGCGAAGTCCTCGGGCTGATCGGCTCCTCGGGCAGTGGCAAAACGACCATGCTCAACCTGCTCGTCGGCTTCCTCAAACCCGACCACGGCAAGGTTCTGTTCACGGAATACCGTGCAGGACAGCAGCCGCGCATCTTCAACGTCCAGGACAAGCCGCTCATCGTGAACAAGAGCTACGGCTTCGCCTCCCAGACGCCGAGCTTCTACGAGAAGCTCACGGTGCGCGAGAACCTCGAGTACTTCGCCCGCATGTACAGCCTCGGCAACAAGGCCATCCGCGCCAACGTGGACATCCTGCTCAAGCTCATGGGGCTCAAAGCGAGCCAGTACGTCATGTCCAAGGACCTCTCTGGAGGCATGAAACGGCGACTGGACATCGCATGCGCCATGGTGCACAACCCGAGTGTGCTCATCCTCGACGAGCCCACGGCGGACCTCGACCCGATCCTGCGCAACCAGATATGGGAGATAGTCAAGCGCATCAACATGCGCGGCACGACCGTCATCCTGAGCAGCCATCACCTGAACGAGCTCGACACGCTCTGCAACCGCATCGGCATCGTCAAGGACGGCCACCTCGTCGACCTCGACACGCCAGACAAGCTCAAGCTCAAGTACACCAAGGTGCAGGAGCTCCTCATCGAGAGCTACCCGGGCGAGTACCGCAAGCTCATCGAGAAGCTCAAGGGCCAGGACATCACGGGCATCGGCCAGGAAGGCACCTACCTCATCGTCAGAACAGAGCAGCCCGAGCGCCTCATCAAGGCCGTGCTCACGCAGCTCGAAAAGGCGGGCGAGCAGCTCCTCGACATCAAGTTGAACAAGCCCAACCTCGACGACGTCTTCGTCACCATCTACACGAAGGACATCGAGCGGCCGACCGACGGCCTGCAGGGCGGCGAAGCCGCAGAAGAGAGGGGTGACGTCCAGTGAAGGCCCCGAGCGTCATCGCCAAGAACCTGAAGCTCCTCTTCCGCAGCAAGGAGAGCGCCTTCACCATCATCTTCGGCCCCTTGCTCATCATCCTCCTCGTCAGCGCGGCCTACACGGGCGGCGACAACGACACGCGCATCCGCATCGGCACCTACGCACCAGAATACACGGGGCTGGCGGACAAGGTCATCACGTCACTCAACGCGCAGGGCCATCTCGTCAGTGTCTACAACAACAAGTCGGCGTGCATCGCACCCATCGCGACCGGGAAGCTCCACACCTGCATCATCTTCCCACCGGACTTCCGCTTCAAGGAGAACGGCACGAACGAGGTCGTCTTCGCCGTCGACTATAGCAGGATCAACCTCGTCTACGAGATTATCGACCAACTCTCGAAAGAGTTCCAGCTCCAGCGCACCGAACTCGCGGAAGGCGCCGCCGGGGACGTGCTGCAGCGCGTCACCCTCGCGGAAAACGAGATGCATTCCCAGCTCGCGCAGGGACAAACGCTCAACGAGCAGCTCGGCGCCGTGACGAAAGACCTCGCCACCGGGCAGGAAGAGCTCGGCAGCGTCGATGTCAACGTCAACTTCACCGACCTGCGCCAGATCCGCGGCCGCGTCACCGGCCTCGGCAGCATCGTGACCAACCTGCACGTCGAGGCGGAGGACGCCATTGACCACGCCATCAAGACCCTCGAGGACGTCGAGGACAACGTGCAGAACGAGACGCAGGACCTCGTCTACGACACCATCAGCTACCTCAAGAACAACGCGAGCGACAACCTACGGGAGATCTCGGACAAGGCCCCGGAAGCGATGAACGAGGTCAGCGACATCATCGACGACGCCGCGAACAATATGGAGGTTGTCCAACAAAAGTACGAGGAACTCGTCGCGGCTTCCGACGAGGCCGACAAGAGGATAGGGAGCGCGAACGATGAGCTGGCCCGCGCCACGGGCAGGCTGACCGAGCTCCAGGGTAAGCTGGCGCACGTCGACAACTCGCTCCAGCAGATGCTCGGCCTCAAGGCGAGCTCCCTGGCCGCGCCGATCACGACGAGGATCGAGGCGGTGAACAGCGAGGAGAGCAACCTCACCTTCACCTATCCCTACGTGCTCATGCTCGTCATCATGTTCCTCGGGCTCATGCTGAACAGCAGCCTCATCGTCATGGACAAGACGAGCACGGCCGCGTTCAGGAACTTCACGACCGCGACGAAGGACGAGTACCACCTCCTGCTCAGCTTCGTCACGACCTTCCTCATCCTGCTGCTCCAGACGCTGGTCATCCTCGCCGTGAGCTACTTCTTCGTCAAGGCGCCATTGTTCAACAACTTCGGCCCGAGCATCATCATCATCACCTTCGCCATCACGCTCTTCAGTTTCCTCGGCATGATCATCGGCTACCTCTCCACGACGCAGGAGGCGGCCATGATCACCTCGCTCAGCATCGGCTCGGTCCTGCTCTTCGTGAGCAATCTGGTGCTGCCGCTCGAGGCGATGAACAAGCTGGTCGGTTTCCTGAGCGTGTACAATCCCTACGTCGTGATGAGCGAGCTGCTCAAGCAGAGCATCCTCTTCGACCTCCGGCTCATCGAGATTCCGGGCAAGATGGCCTTGGTTATCGCCGCCATCATCGGGCTCTTCCTCCTCGTCATCGCCATCCAGCGGAGCTTCAAGACGAAATTCTTCCAACGACGCAGCAAGGATCTCGCAACGGCGCAGTTCGTGGCGAAGCAGCACGTCAAGCCGCTCAAGATGGGCACGCACGAGGTGAAGGACCTGTTCGACCTGCTCGAGGCTCTGGACGCCATGACCCGGGCCGAGTTCCACGAGGCGTTCAAGAGCGGAAAGTACCGTATCGCGAACTGGGTACGGGACGAGCTGGGCGAGAAGCGTCTGGCGCGCAAGCTCCGAAGCCCGATCAAGGAGCGGATCATCCTCGTGCTGGACACGCACATCAAGCGCGAGACGCGACGCTTGCAGAAGAAGCGCTAGCTCTTCCATTTCCTTTCTCACCGCCCAGAACGTATACGTTCTCAGACAACAATCTTTATAAAAAACACGAGCAGTCTTGAAACAGCACATCTCGTGGCTGGTTCGCGCAAGAACCACAACATATTGTGTTCCCCTAGAAGGTGGGCGCTAGCAAGGGTGATGGCATGACAGGATTAACGATTGAGAGAGTCTTCACGCGCGCAGGCACGAATCCCTACAGCATGTTCTCATACGAGCGGCGCGACAGCATCATCAAGAACCAGGACGGCAGCGTCGCGTTCGCGATCAAGGGCGTCGAAGTGCCCAAGCAATGGTCCCAGCTCGCCACGGACATCCTCGCCCAGAAGTACATCCGGAAAGCAGGGGTGCCGCAACAGGATGAGCAGGGCAACCCCCTCCGAGGGAAGGACGGCAAGCCGCTCCTCGGCAGCGAGACGAGCATCAAGCAAGTGGTGCACCGCATCGTCGGCTGCTGGCGCCACTGGGGCGAACAGTACAACTATTTCACGACAGAAAAAGATGCGCAAGCCTTCTACGACGAAGTGACGTACATGCTGCTGAACCAGATGGCCGCGCCGAACTCCCCACAGTGGTTCAACACCGGGCTCGCGTGGGCCTACGGCATCACCGGCATGCCCCAGGGGCACAGCTACGTCGAGCCCGAAACGGGAGAGCTCAAGAAGAGCAAGGACGCCTACACCCGACCACAACCCCATGCCTGTGCAGAGTACTACACCCAACTCTATACCGAAGAGGGCACGAAGTTTATCGGGGATATCGTCGAGAAGAATCGCACAGGACTCCGCGTCTTCGACGGAGAGCGATTTGTCAAGATTCTCGCAACAAAATATAATGGAGAAAAAGAAGTCTTCAGAATCAAGCTGAAAAATGCTAATCATATCGACCTCACCGAAGATCATCGCGTCCTAACAGCCGAAAAGCGAAGGAAAGAAGGCGGAACGTACGGGTGGCGAGAAGTGAAAGATGTCGCTGTCGGTATGCGGCTCCAGCAACCACTCCTCCTTGAGGTGAAAGAGCAGAATGTTTTTGCAGAGGATCTGGCAAAGGCTCGTCTCGCCGGCTGGATAACGGGAGACGGCTCGGTGGGAATCTATCAAGGCGTCATGCGACTCGAGATCATCACTATCAATGAGGAAGAGTTCAACGGTGTTCTCGAGGACATTCAGGAGGTCTTCGGAGAAGACGTTTCTTATTGGGTAACTGAATTCTCGACAGAAGATACACATCTCGACGGAAAAAGGATCCACCTGTCCGGGAAGAAACTCCACTCGTTTGTTGCAGAGTACGGACTCATGAAAAGGGGCAAGGAGGCTTCTGTCTCGCCAAGAATGATGGCAAGCTCGCCCCAAGAGAAGCGAGAGTACCTGAAAGCGCTCTTCCAAGCAGACGGGTGCGTCAGGATGAGAGTGGACAAGGAGCGAAATGCAGGAGATATCTGTCTCAGCACAATTTCAGAAGAGCTCTCTTTTGGCGTGCTGCAGCTCCTCAACTCGTTGGGCATCTACTCGCGAATCTCCCTCTGCAGAGATGCAAGAGAGGATCGCCAGACGCTTCATCAAGTCATTATCGCATATGGCAGCGCCCGAGAACAATTCCAGGAGCAGATAGGATTCCTCGCCGAAGAGAAACAACAGAAACTGACTCTTCTGAACAGGCTCGTAACGAAAGCAAAGAGCCTCCCCCTGATTAGAGAGGAACAAATCGTCTCAATCGAGAGTAGAGGCATCAGAAAAGTCTACGACATCCAAACGGAAAGCGGAAAATTCGCCGGAAACGGGGTCGTTCTTCATAATTGCTTCATCCAATCGCTCAAGGACGACCTCGTCAACCCGGGTGGCATCTTCGACCTCGCGGTGCGCGAGGCGCGCGTGTTCAAGTATGGCTCGGGCACCGGGAGCAACTTCAGCAGGCTCCGCGGGCGGGGCGAGCCCCTGAGTGGCGGCGGTAGCTCCTCCGGGCTGATGAGCTTCCTCAAGATTTTCGACGCGGGCGCGGGCGCGATCAAGAGCGGCGGCACGACGAGAAGAGCGGCCAAGATGGTCTGCCTCGATATGGACCACCCCGAAATCGAGACCTTCATCATGTGGAAATACCGCGAGGAGCAGAAAGTGGCGGACCTCGTCGCGGGCAGCAAGCTCAACAGGCTCCTCCTCCAGAAGGTGGCGGACGCAGCGAAGGACGGCGTCGATTGGAACAAGAACGCGAAGCTCAAGGCCGCAATCCGCGAGGCGAAGCGGCTCGGCGTCTCCATGAACTACATCCTTCGCGTGCTCCAGATGGCCAAGCAGGGCATGTACGACCCGGACTTCAAGGAGTTCGACACGCACTACGAAAGCGAAGCGTACCAGACCGTCAGCGGACAGAACGCGAACAACAGCATCAGGGTGCCGAACGCCTTCCTCGACGCAGTCGAGAAGGACGCGGACTGGAACCTGGTCAAGCGCACCGACGGCAAGCCATGGAAGACTCTCAAGGCGCGTGAGCTCTGGGACAAGGTCTGCCTCGCGGCGTGGCATTCCGCCGACCCGGGCGTGCAGTACGACACGACGATCAACGAGTGGCATACCTGCCCGAAGGATGGCAGGATCAACGCCTCCAATCCGTGCAGCGAGTACATGTTCCTCGACGACACGGCCTGCAACCTCGCCTCCTTGAACATCGGCAAGTTCCTCGACGAGCAGGGAACGTTCGACATCGCCAGCTTTCGGCACGCGACACGCCTCATGACCATCGTGCTCGAGATCAGCGTGCTCATGGCCCAGTTCGTCAGCGACGAGATGGCACTGCGCAGCTACAGGTACCGCACCCTCGGCCTCGGCTACGCCAACATCGGCAGCTCGCTGATGCGCCTCGGCATCCCCTACGACAGCGACAGGGGCCGAACGTTCATCGGGGCCGTCACAGCCCTCATGGGTGGCAAGAGCTACGCGACGAGCGCGGAGCTCGCCAAGGAGCTCGGGCCCTTCGCAGGATACGCAAACAACAAGGAAGACATGCTCCGCGTCATCCGGAACCACAAGCGGGCCGCGGACAACGCGAAGCCCTCGGCGTATGAGGGCCTCACCGTCACGCCGCAAGGCATCAGCGACGAGCACAACCACACAGAACTCGTGGCTGCCGCGCGGAAGGCGTGGGACGAGGCCCTGTCGCTCGGCGAGCAATACGGCTACCGCAACGCGCAGGTCACCGTCATCGCACCGACGGGCACGATTGGGCTCGTCATGGACTGCGATACGACCGGCATCGAGCCCGACTTCGCCCTCGTCAAGTACAAGAAGCTGGCGGGCGGCGGCTACTTCAAGATCATCAACCAGTCAGTGCCGAAAGCCCTCGCGCATCTCGGCTATTCGAAGCGGGAGATTGACGCCATCATCAAGTACGTGGTCGGGCACGGCACCTTGAAAGGAAGCCCGACCCTCACCACTGCAGCACTGAAGCAGAAAGGCTTCACCGACGCCATGCTGCAAAAGATCGAGGAGAACCTCGCGTCGGCCTTCGACCTCGGATTCGTCTTCAACCGATTCACGCTCGGCGACGACGCCATGAAGAAGCTCGGCTTCACAAAGGAGGACTATGAAGACTCCATTCAATCTTCTTGAACGCCTCGGCTTCACCAAGGACGAGGTAGCGCGGGCCGGCGAGCACGTCTGCGGCACGATGACCATCGAGGGCGCGCCAGGACTCAAGGAAGAGCACCTGCCGATATTCGACTGCGCGAGCAAGTGCGGCAGGAAGGGGACGCGCTTCCTGCGCGCCGAGGCGCACATCCGTGCCATGGCGGCCGCGCAGCCCTTCATCAGCGGCGCGATTAGCAAGACGATTAACATGCCAAATGAGGCTGCCATCGAGGACATCGGGAACGCCTACCTGCTCAGCTGGAAGCTCATGCTCAAGGCGAACGCGCTCTACCGCGACGGCTCGAAGCTGAGCCAGCCCCTCAACACTGTTGCGGAGGACCTGTCGGCGTTCGACGAGGAGGACGTCGAGGCCGCGACGAGCGTCGAGACGGTCCAGACGAGCATCGCCGCCGGCTTCCCGGGAACACCAGAATGGGAAGGCATCACGAGGGCCGCGACCATCGCCGGACAGCCCATCGCCCTCGCGACCCGTGAGCACGAGGACGGGGCACTCGGCAAGGTCGAGATTGCCATGGAGAACGCGAACGACGAGTATCAAGGATTGCTCGGCGCGTACGGCGAACTCCTCAGTCACAGCCTCGCGCACGGCGTGCCTTTGCAAAGCCTCGTCGACGAGTTCACCTTCTCCGATTTCGCACCGGGCGGCCCGGTGCACGGCGACCCCGCCGTGAAGAACGCGACTTCGGTGGTTGACTACGTGTATCGCGTTCTCGGCCATGAATACCTCGGCATGCAGGAGCTCGTGCACGTCAAGGGGGTACAGCCGATGCGCATGACAAGAAAGAAGCAGAAGCGCGCGATGAGCGACGAGGAGCGCGCCATCGCAGAAGCCAAGGCGAAAGGCTACTCCGGCGAGCGCTGCCCGAGCTGCAAGAGCCTGCGCCTGAAACGGAACGGGACGTGCATGCTCTGCGAGGACTGCGGCGGCACGACCGGGTGCAGTTAGAAGCTTCCGGGACTGGTGCTCGTCGGCATCAGCACCGCCCTGGTCGTGGGCTGGACGAAGAACGGGGAACAGGTGAAGGAGGAGCTCGCGAAAACGAGCACGTGGTTCCCCATCGAGGCATGGTGGTGGGTGATACGCCTCGTGGCGCCGCTCGCGCTCGGCTTCCTCGTGATCTGGAACCTCATCGACGAACTGCGCGTGCCGTACGGGAACTATCCTGCATGGGCGCTCGGCATGGCCTGGACCCTTGTCTTCCTCCCGGTCGTGCTAGGCTTCTTCCTCAACCGGTGGTACGCAAACATGCAGGAAGCGCGAAAAGAAGCTTCGGAAAAGGCCTAGAAAGGCTGGGCTATGGAGAAACAGACTTCTTCTCCTCAGGGGCCGCAAAGATTTTTAAATCTCCCGGAGTTGCCCTCCTCTGAGGGGTCCTGTGGCGCAGAGAGCTATCTTCGAGAAGGTGCGGAAACGGGATGGTCGTCTCGTACTCTACAAGCGCGACAAGGTCGCGAGTGTCATCGCCAAGGCGGGCGCCGCGACGGACGTGCAGCTGCCCTCTGCCGAGCTCGCGGCCAAGGTGGAAGCGAAGCTGCAAAAGGCCTACGCGGGCAAGAGCGGCAAGAACACCCCGGACGTGGAGGAGATCCAAGACCTCGTCGAAGAGACGTTGATGGAAGCGGGCTTGCACCGCGTCGCACGCCATTTCATCCTGTATCGTGAGCAACGCGCGGCCGAGCGAAGCGCGAAGAGCGCACTCATCGGCAAGACTGTGCAGACCGACCTGAGCATCAACGCGCTCAAGCTCTTGCGGGAGCGCTACTTGCTCCGGGACGAGGAGCGCAGCTGGTTCGAGAGCCCGAACGAGCTCTTCGAACGCGTTGCCGCGGCCGTCGCGAAAGCCGAGCGGAAGCACGGTGGTGACGAGACGGTGCAGCGGAAGTGGAAGAACCGCTTCAAGCGCATCATGAAGAACCTCGACTTCCTGCCGAACAGCCCTGCCCTGATGAACGCCGGCACCGCTTATGAGCAATTGGCGAGCAGCATTGCCATCCCCGTCGACGACGACCTCGACGCAATCTATCGCGGCCTGCACCACGCGGCGAAGATGCAGCAGGTGGGCTGCGGCACGGGCTTCAACTTCAGCCGTCTCCGACGCCATGGGTCGGTCGTGAAAGGCATCGAAGGCGCGGCTTCGGGACCATTGACCTTCCTCAAGCTCTACAGCGCGAGTGCGCGCACGGTGAAGCAGGGTGGGAGGCGGCAAGGAGGGAACCTGGCCATGCTCGATGTCACGCATCCGGACGTTCTGAGCTTCATCACGATCAAGGGGAAGAAGGATCTAGAGAACTTCAACCTGTCGGTGTTGATGGGGGACGACTTCATCCACAGCGTCATCGCGGACAAGGAGTACAGGCTGAAGGATCCGAAATCGCGCGACGCCGTCGCCCGGATCAACGCGAAACAGGTGTTCGACCTCATCGTGGCGCGCGCCTGGACCTCGGCGGACCCGGGCGTGCTGTTCAAGTATGCGATACGGCGTTCCAACGCGATTCCCGACCACCCAATCGAGGCGACGAGCGCGTGCGCGGAGTTCCTGCTGAGCGGCTACGAGCAGGGTTTCCTGGGCAACGTGAACCTGGCCAATTTCGTCACGAACGAGAAGGAGATTGACTGGAAGCGCCTCAAGGAGGTCGTCCACATCGCGGTGAGGTTCCTCGACGACATGATTGATGCCTCCAAGTATCCCATCACCAGGGCCAAGACGGTGTGCTTCCGGCACCGCAAGATAGGCTTGGGCATCATGGGACTCGCCCACCTGCTCGTGCAGCTCGGCATCCCCTACGACAGCGACGAGGGCGTGACGACCGCATCGCGCGTCATGGAATTCCTCAGGGAATCCGCCGACGAGGCGTCCGCGGAGCTCGCGAAGGAGCGCACCCCCTTCCCAGACTGGAACCGAAGCGTCTACTGCAGGAAGAGCAAGCATTTCTCGGGAGTCGAGCGCAAGTTCCGGAACGCCACGAGGCTCGCAGTGAGCCCGACCGGCTCGACGAGCATGATCGCCGAGACATCGTCGGGCATCGAGCCCCTGTTCAGCGTGAGCTACGTCAAGAAGGTGCTTGGTGGCCAGGAGTTCTACTACATCGACCCTTATCTGAAGGTGGAGCTCGAGGCGCGCGGCCTGTACAGCGAGGAGCTCGTCGAGAAAATCGCGAACTTCGGACTGGCGGCGGCGAAGGAGGTGCCGCGAGAACTCTTGCGTGTCTTCGTCACAACGCATGACATCGCGCCGGAATGGCACGTCCGAATGCAGGCGGCGGTGCAGGAGCACGTGGACAATGCGGTCTCGAAGACCGTGAACCTGCCCGCACACGCGACCCTGCTCGACGTGGAGAACGTGTTCCTGCTCGCGTGGAAGCTCGGGTGCAAGGGCTGCACAATCTACCGCGACGGGTCGAAGGGTGAGCAGGTGCTCACCACGACCGCGCTGCTCGGGAAGGCGCAGACACGCGTACAGGACACCCGGTCAGTGCGGGAAGAGCTCAAGATCCTGTCGGAGAACAAGAGTCTGGCTGAATTCTCACGGTGAACATGATGAAGAGGGGTCTCGTGCACGCCTACATTGGCGAAGGGAAGGGAAAGACGACCGCGGCCGTCGGCCTCGCCCTGCGTGCCGTCGGGCAGAACATCCTTGTCTACATGGTTCAGTTCATGAAAGGTGGCAGGTATACCGGCGAGATCCTCGCCGCGGAGCGTTTCCTCGGTGGGCGCTTCACGATTCGGCAGTTCGGCCGCGGCTGCATCCGCGAGGACAAGCAGCTCAAGATCGCGGAGTTCGATGACGACAAGTATCTCAACCTCGAGCCGAGCCATGTACGCGACGACGAGCCGTGCGGTACCTGTCGGTACTGCTTCGTCAATGACGAGAAGCAGCGACGCTTCTGCGAGGACGCATTCAGCCATGCCAAGAAGATCCTGGAGAGCAAGGATTACGGCCTCGTCATCCTGGACGAGCTCGTGTATGCCATCACGTACGGCATGCTGCCACTCGAGAAGGCTTTGGCGCTGATCGCGGGCAAGCCGGACGGCACCGAGCTCGTCATCACGGGCGGCGCCTGGCAGGGCGAGGTGCCGCAAGCCTTGCTGGATGCGTGCGACCTCGTCACCCGGATGGAGAAGGTGAAGCACTACTATGAGCAGGGTGTCCTCGCGCGCCGCGGCGTCGAGTATTAGGCAAGAATATATTTTCTTTATGGAAAGGAAATAGTGCATGAAGGAATGCTTTATAAATAATTAATAACTACTAAGAAGTGATTACAATGAATCGTTTCCGTCGATTGCTGAAAAGGCTCACCCACCCTCCCAGAAAAGTACGCTTTTATCGAAACGGCGGCGTACCCAGAGAGCTGAACCACCTGCCTCTTGCCGAGCAGATGCGCATCATGAACCCCCACGCGAGCGAGCAAGAGCTCAAGGAGATACTAGACGAGCTGGGCGTCACGGCAGCCGACCGGCGACCGAGAAAAACCCTGAAAGGGGATATTCTCACTCTAGATTTCTCGTATCAAAGTCATACGGACAACGAAGAGCACGCAACGAACGATCCTGGCAAGCCGCAAGACTCGCCCGGGAGGAGACAATCCATCTTCTTCCCGGACGACTATAACCCCGACACCTACGGCATTACCGAGGACAAGAAGGCCTTGCCTCTCTACTGGCGAGCGCGCGTCACGCAGCGAACCGCAGCCTTCCGCCAGCGATTGGCGGACCGGGAACGCTATGCCCTGGCGCCGGCACGCCTCCTTCCCGTCGCGTTCACGGACGACACCGGACTCGCAACCCTCCTCGCGATGACGAATAGACAACAGGACGAGGCACCCGCGCAGCGAGGGGACGCACCGCTCGCTTCGGAAACGACCGAACCGGCACCGGCGACGTATTTCCCCGACGGCGAGAAAGCGCTGTTCCGAGCGGCAATGAGGAGGCTGCGACGGAACACCCAAACCACGACAGAAGCATCTCCCCTTCCCGACATCCACGAAGCCCCAAGCACTGTCACGAGCGCTGAGATGTTCGAAATCGACAACAGGCAATCGCCCTTCTACCCTCAGAACAACACCTTCATTAGGCGGAGCATGGAGAAGGCCGTGGCAAAAGCCGAGGCAGCGGGCGACGTGTTCGGTCCGGACGCGCCAGCCTTCGACCCGAAATCTCAACCCGTCCACACTCTTGAACATGACGCGACGGGGACTATCAAAGACTTCTTCCCGTCTCAGGAACCGGGCGCTGAGCGCATCACCGCAGCGGACGCCGGCATCACCGGACGGATGACCGTCGATGCCATCGTCAAGCTGGCTGCTGCATTGACGACAGACGCTCCTGATGCCCGGGAAGCGTACGTCCCGAACGAGCCGTTCACGCACAAGAAAGGCTACGACCTGGCAGTCAGGATTGCTGCTGCCCAACGACGACCGAAGACCAGAGGCGAAGCCAATTTCTTCAAGGAGTACGTGGCGACGATGGCAAACGACGAATCCCGAGAAACAACAAAACCAAGTCGGTGGCAACGCTTCGTCGGCGAACTCGGTGCGAATGCGAAAGGCTTCTTCACCGAGGCGTACACGAGCGCGCGCGACAGGTTCCAGCGCAACTGGAACAATCTCAAGGAGAGCGAGTTCGGGAACTACGCAGCGATGGCAGGCATCGTCGGCATCACCACCTTGCTCGCCCTCTCTCCCCTGTATTACTCCTTGTCACGCCAGACCGAGGTCGCGAAGCGTGGAGGAGAAGCACGGCTCGTCGTCAGGAAACAGACCCTGCTGAAAACGCCAACGCCCGCCGAGCAAAAGAACGCCCCGGTACAAGCTGCAGCACAGCAGCGCGTGTCGCCGCTCGAGCATGTCGTGGAGGATAGCTACCGCTGCGCCGTCCCGGGCGTCCAGTGGCTCACCATGCATTATGGCACGCACGTCTTCACCTACCAGCCGGAAGACGGACGCATCGCCTTGCCCGGCCCCCTCCTGGAGTACGCTCACGCACACCTCGACGAGAAAGTTGTATTGACGGCACAGACGGGCGATGACGAGCTCAGCTTCACCCTGCCACTCAGCCTGCTCGTCGGGCAGGAAGCCAGCGACTACGGCGAGCACCGCTTCAAGGGCGGCGACGTGGCGCGCGAGCACCGCAGCGACGCGCCAACGAGCACTAAAGAATGGAGCCCCTACCCTGTCCGGCAGGATGCGCCCAGCATGCGCCCTGGCACTGGCGACACCAATCATCAGGGATTGCAGCCGTCAAGCCCGCTGCCAGCCATGCTCGACGCGCGGGTCGCAGGACTCGCCCTCTACTCCCAGCGCCACCGCCAGGACAGCGAGCACGGCTACATGACGCCGAGCGAGATCAGCGACCACCTCGCGGACATCTACGACGTGCACCTCGGACGACAAGACTTCATCGCGGCGCGGCGCGCCCTCGTCGCGGACGGCCTCACGAACGGCAGGAGCTTACACAACCTCGCCAAGGAGCTCAAATTCTCGTATAGCACAATCCAGCGGGACGTGCAGGCGCTGAGAGCGTAAAGCTCCTCAGCAGTTACTCCCTGTCATCATGAAGTCAGACGGGGATAACCTCATCATCGGAGCGGTTCTCGGAAACTGCTGAAATTTATAAGAATGAGGGAAAGGGGTTTAGCAGCCTGCGAAGGCCGCGAGCTGCCCTTCGCTGAGCCTGCCAGCGTGCAAGGCGTTCCCGACGAACCAGGTGGGGTAGGCGTCCACGCCTGCCGTGGCGCACGCCGCCTGATCCTTGCCCGTGCAATCGAGAACGGTTACCATGTCTGCGTAGGCGCGTGCCTCGTCCAAGGAAGCGGTCGCCCAGTCGGCTGTATAGAGGATGGCACCGTCATTCTTGAGACAGCTCGCGAGGTCGTCCACGACCGTCGCTTCCGCGTCGCCGACCGTGACGCTGATCGTCGACTGCTCCATAGAAGGCGTCTTTTCAACAGGCGTCTTTTCAATAGGCGACTCTTTGACAGGCGGCTCGGCGACGTCGTCCGACTGCGCAGAGAGGTTCTCGGCAGCCGTCGGAGGCACGTCGTTAGAACTCACGCTCTCGTTAGGAGCGACTGCCGTCTCATTGGACTGCCTCGGAAAGACGATGTCGGCATCGGCACGGAGCCCGTCGATAAAAGTCTTGTAGGCCGCGCTGCGCCGCGCACTCGTAAGCTTCGCCATAATCGCGTCCTTGACGTCCGCGTAGGGTTGCACGCTTGCCGCGATGTCCGCCATCTTCAGGATGAGGTGCGTGCCGAAGACTGTGTCGACCAAGCGTGTCTCGTTTGGTGCCATGTCGAAGCTGGCGTTCTCGAACGCGGGCACCATGAAGCCTCGCGGGAAGGTGTACTCGCCGCAGGTGTCCTTGCTGCCCGCATCGTCGCTGTATTCCTGGACGAGCGCGCAGAAATCCTCGCCGGCCTCGTAGCGAGCGAGGGCCTCCTTCGCGAGCGCGGTCGTCTCATTGGTCGTCCTGTTCTCGGAGAGCGCGATGAGGATGTGGCGCACCGTCACTTGCGGCGGGGTCGTGAAGAGCTCCTGGTTCTCGTCGTAGAAGGACTGCGCTTCCGCGTCGCTCACGGCACTCTCGTTCACCGTCTCCCGAAAAAGCAGGTCGACGGTGAGCTGACGAAAGAGCATGGTCCGCAGGTCTGCAGTGGTGAGGCCGAAGGAGTCCAGGTTTGCGGCGAGCTGCTCCTCGCTAAGGTTGCCACGCGTCAGGAGCTCCTGGTAGGCGGCATCGATGTCCTGCTCAGTCACGGCGATGCCGCGCTTGCTCGCTTCCTGGAGAAGCAGCCGCTCGTCAATCATCTGAGAGAGTACCTCTTCCTTGCTCAGCTGCTGCTTGTACTGGTCGGGGAGAAGGTTGAGCTGGAGGTCGAGCTCTCCCTCAGTGATGGGGTCGCCGTTCACGATGACCACGACGTCGCTGTCCGCGCTGCGCAGCTTCGCGTCCACGGCCGCGATGTCCTCGTCGTAGCCGGGATAGCGATTGACGAGCTGTGCGAGCGTGTAATTCCCGCTCGCGAAGTCGTTCGCGAGGTCGGGGGCGATGATCTCGCTCACGCCCTGGTTCCTGAACGCGTCGAGTGCGGCTGCCTCGGTCGTCGTGACCGGGTACTCGTCGTGCTGGGCCCGCAACAAGAGGATGACGGTGACGATGAGCACCAGGATGATGAGGGCGCCGATCAGGGGTCCGATGCCGCCCTTGTTCTTGCTGTTCTTGGCATTGCGCTTGACAGCGCTGCTGCTGACGTTCTTCCCGTTCGAACCATTTTTCGTGCCGTTCTGAGAAGCTTTCTTCTTGACCATGCTACCACCTTCTGATGAATGTCGGGCAGAACAGGGAGACGCTTAAAAATATTGTGGTTATTCGTGAGGGATAACATCGCTCTTCGGAAGCGAAGACATAAAAGGCGCTGTGACCTCCTCGCCGCGATGACGACGAGCGACACCCGTATTGGAGCGGGTTGCGAGGCGATAGACTGGCTCCTCGAAGGGGGCTATGAGAAAGACGTGCTCACCTGCATCTTCGGCCCGCCAGGCAGCGGGAAGACGAACTTCCTGCTCCTCGCGATGGCGAACAGCCCCGCCTTGGCAAAAAAGAAAATCGTCTACATCGACACGGAAGGGAACTTTTCGCTCTCCAGGTTCAAGCAGCTCACGACAGCGCACGAGGAAATCCTGTCGCGCACCATCTTCCTCAAGCCGACCACGTTCGAGGAGCAGCGGAAAGCTTTTGAGAAGCTGCGCAAGCTCGTCACGGGCAAGGTGGGTGTGATCATGCTGGATGGTGCGGCGATGCTCTACCGGCTCGAGCTGGCGAAGGACAAGGACACATACAGCGTCAACCGCGAGCTCGGTCTGCAACTGAGCTACCTGACCGAGATCGCGCGGAAACAGCACATCCCCGTCTTGGTGACGAACCAGGTGTACGCCGACGTGGACTCTGGCGTCGAGGGAAAGACGAAGATGGTGGGTGGTGACATCCTGCGCTACGCGTCGAAATGCCTGATCGAGCTGAAGCGCTTTTCGGGTTTGCGGCGCGCCGCCGTCCTGCGCAAGCACCGCTCGCTGCCGGAGAAGGAAGTCTGGTTCACGATCACAGATGAGGGCGTCGAGCAGGTGGAAGGATGAGTGAGGTGAAGCACCACGGCTTCATCCACCTCATCCTGATTCTGCTCCTTTTCCTGCTGAGCACCTTCATCTTCGGCGGCTGGGAAGAAGGACCCCTCACCTCAGGGCTCTTCCTCGGTCTCCACGTCTACGCATTCCTCGCGAAAGGCTTCTCAGGAAACATCGACGCGGTCAACGCGATGGGCAGGAGCGTGCTCAGCATCGCCACCATCTTCCTGGTCAACCTCTTCATCTACTACATCCTCTCGATCCTGCTCATCTTCCTCTTCAACCTCTTCCGGAAGCGCAAGGATAGAGCTACTTGAGCGCTTGCAGGCCCGCTTTCGCGCACTCGATGTCCTGCAGGTAGAGACCACCGCTCACCCCGATGGCGCCGACCATCGCGTCATGGTCCATGATGGGGAGGCCGCCGCCAATCATGCAGATGCCAGGGATGTGAGGTATTGTTTCCATCAGGTGGGGATGCTGCTTCGCAAACTCATAGAAGTCCATCGTCGACATCCTCGTCGAAGCGGTCGTCGTCGCCTTCGCCAACGCGATCTCGATGGCAGCAGGCATCGTCCCATCCATCGTGCTGTGGAGAACGATGCGCCCAGCGGTGTCAACGATGACGACGCTCATGGGTACACCGAGCTCGTCCGCTTTCTTCTGTGCCGCCGAAACCGCTTTCGTTGCCGTCTCGAGCGAGACATCCTTCCGCCCTATGGTTTTCATGTCGTATCCCTCCGTGTGATCCTGCCGCGGTCGGCATCGACAGTGATTGCTTCGCCGTCGTGCAGGGTTCTCGTCGCGTTCCCCGCACCGATGATGCACGGTTTCTTCAGTTCGCGCGAGATGATTGCGGCGTGACAGGTAAGCCCGCCTTCATCGGTGATGATGGCTGCGGCTTTCTTCATAAGCGGGACGAATTCCGGCCGAGTCATGCTCGTGACGAGGATGTCGCCTTCTCGGAACTTGTGAAAGTCCTCCTTGCTCAGGATGATACGGGCGAGGCCGGAGGCTTTTCCTGAAGCCGCCGAACGGCCTGTAAGGGTGGTGAGGCCCTCGAGCACAGCAAGCCCTGTTTCATAGCTTTCAAGCGGCTCTCGTCTCGGGGGGTCATGGTAGGAGATGTAGGCGAAGCCTCGCGCCCGTTCTTGCAGAGTTGTTGCGTAGTCTTCCGGGATGCCGTTGTCGAAGTCTGCGTAGTGGCAGAAAGGGGCGAGCGCAGGGTCGATGTCGAGGTGCTTGAGGATACGCAGCGCTGTCTCAGTGAGGAGGACGCAGAGCGTGCCCATCGAGTCTTTTCTCCTGTCTCGCACTGCAGAGCTGAGCTTGATGTAGTCGAAGAGTTGTTGCGTCTTCCTCGTCAGCGTTTTCCTGTATGCCGCTTGTTTCGCTTCGTTTTCCTTTCGTTCGGCTTCCATCTCTGTGAGAACGCCTTTTGGATCGTTATACTCTTTGAGCGTCGCTTCCACCAGGCCTGTTTCCTCTGCTGCGAGGTAGTAGCTACTGCTCTGCTTTCTCAGGAGTATGGCATCGCCCGCTATCGCACTCTTCAGCTTTCGATAGGTGAATGTCTCGAAGGAAGGCAGGGTTGCGATGGAGAAGAAGGTTTCTTCATCGTCTCCTTCATAATATTTTTTCGCGAATGGTTCGTGAAGTGTTTCTGCGTAGATCGTGGCGCCGAAGAGTTTGCCGAAAAGTGTTGCGAGGTGCCGTATGTAGGGAACACATTCTTCAACAGCTTCAGGTACTGCTTCTTGCTCTATGGTTTCATTGAGTTCTTTTTCCTCTTGTTCTTTCGTGAACGTTCCGGCAACGAATTCTTTGTAACTTTCCTCTGTTGTTCTGAAGTAGGCATCCTCATCGAAGATCACATACCCTTTGTTCTTCTTGAAGCCCCAGATGCACGGTGGGAAGACGAAATCATAGGGGAAGGTCTCGGAGTCAAACCCTTGTTCGAAACAACCGTAGATGAGTGTGCTGAAGGTCCCTTCTTGCTTGCCGATGGCTGAGAAGAGTTTCTTGAGATCCATGGTAAAAGGAAGAAAAGTAGAGTATAAAAGGTTTTGTTCTGGAGTGATGAAACCTCTCGAATGAAATGAGAACAGGTTTTATTCCGCTGTGAAGTCCTCTGCGGTGAAGGGGAAAGCCTGTCCTTTGTTGTGCAGACCTTTCGCCTCCATCAGTCCTTTCGTGAGGAGGTAGAAGAGCAGGCCGAGCGATTTCTTGCCCTTGTTGTTGCATGGCACGACGAAGTCGATGTTGTTCGTCTGGTTGTTCGTGTCGCAGAGCGCGATGATCGGGATGCCGATTGTGAGGGCGTCGTTGATCGCGTTCCGGTCCGGCCACGGGTCCGCGACGAGGACGACCTTCGCCTCGACGAACGCCTTGAGCTGCGGATTCGTCAGGACGCCGGGTGGGTAGCGGCCCGCAAAGGTCTTGACGCCGAGCAGCTCAGCCATTTTCTTGGCGCCCTTCCAGCCGTTCTCGCGCCGGGTGACGATGAGGATGTCGTTCGGCTCGTAGCGCGAGAGGAACGAGATTGCGATCCGGATGCGCTTGTCAATCTCCTCGATGTTCAGCACACTCAGCCCGTCCGGCCGCGTCTTGTAGATGAATTCCTTCATGTACTTCGTCTTGAATTTCGTCCCGATGTGGATGCCTGCCTTGAGGTACTCCTCGTTCGGCACGAGCAGCTTTATGTTCTCGTCAACCATTGGGTTTCACCTATCTTCTTGTCGGAAGTGATTCGAGAATCCTCTTCCGCAGCTATTATCACCCGCTACAGGCCGCTTCCATCGCGGAAGCGTGGGTAATGCTTGGTGAGAATGGCGAGGGGTTTATAAGCCTTATTTCTTTTCTATATTGTCATTATTTTTTCGTTCTAAAGGAAAGCGTGCGAACGGCATATACGCCGGGCCCTGCGGCGTCAGGCGAGAGTTATACAGCGTGAATGCCTCGGCCTTCCACTTCTCGTTGAGCCTCGTCGTTCTGATGAGGCGCTCCAAGCGGCGCTGCTCGTCCAGCGCGAGCCGCTCGAAGCGTGCCAGCGTCAGGTGCGGCCGGTAGCTTCGCGGGTCGTGCGTGGTGAACTCGCGGACGACACGCTGCACCCGCTGCTGGAGCTGCGCGAGTTCCTTATTGATGCGCAGGCCGAGCCAGAGGACGTGGGAAAAGGTGCCGAGCCGGGTCGTCTGGAGCTTCACCGGCGAGAATGCTACTGAGGCGAGCGCCGTCTTCACCTTGTCGAGCTTCGCGTCCGGGACCTCTCCCAGGAATTTCAGGGTGAGATGCATGCTTTCCGGGTCGACGAGCCGAAGCGACGCGAGTGGGAGGAGCTGGGAACGCAGCGCTTCCAGGCGTGCACGCAATGATTCCGAGATGTCAAGAGCGACAAACAAACGCATAAGAATGCTGAAAAATGTTTTTGTATAAAGAGTTTATGCCTTGTTCTCGTCGTCTGCAGCGTCAGCCGCAGCGCCGTCATCAGCCGCATCGTCAGCAGCATCAGCAGCATCAGCAGCATCGTCAGCAGCGTCAGCAGCATCGTCAGCAGCGTCAGCAGCATCGTCAGCAGCGTCAGCAGCGTCAGCAGCATCGTCAGCAGCGTCAGCAGCGTCAGCAGCATCGTCTGCAGCGTCGTCCACGGGCTTTTCTTCAGACTCGGTCGTTTCCGTGTTCTCCACGGGCTCTTCAGTTGTCTCTTCAGTTGTTTCTTCAGTAGTCGTTTCTTCTTCCATGTCTTTCACCTCGTCTGTCGGCGTCTCGTCGCCGAAGTCCTCGCTGTCCAGCTCGGGTTCGGGGTTGAATTCCGGCTCTGCGGGCTTGTCCGCGGCAGACGCGGCCTTGCCTTCAGCGGCGCCGATCTTCTCGGCGAATCCGACCTTGCTCAGGACGCGCGTGACCTTGATACGCACCTCGTCGCCCGCCTTCGTGCCGGGAACGAAGATGACGAATCCGTCCTTCTTCGCGATGCCATCGCCCTTTTCGCCAACGGCCTCTATCTTTACATCAATCTCTTCGCCTTCACGCACGGGAGGCGTACTCTGGTATTGGTTGCCATACATTGTCTGTACCTTCCATATATCTTTCTACGGGCCCTGCCCGCAAAGACTGCAAACCAGGCAAGCACTTTTAAATTTAATTGAAAAGAAACAGGAAAATGGTTAGCTGCAACATTTACGCCTCTTCGAGGCCGCCTTCTGTCACGTTGAAGACGCACTCGGCATCAGGCATATTCGGCGCGTCGATGAGCTTGGCGACGCGCGTCCCCTTCTTGCCTCTCCGGAGGTAGATACGGAACGTGGAGTTGTGGCCGACGATGTGGCCGCCGATTGCCTCCGTCGGGTCGCCGAAGAACTGGTCGGGCTTCGCCATCACCTGGTTCGTCACGTAGACGCTCAGGTTGTACATGTCCGCCAATTTTGAGAGGACGTGCATGTGTTTGTTCAGCTTCTGCTGGCGCTCGGCGAGTGTGCCGCGGCCGACGAACTCTGCGCGGAAGTGCGCGGTGAGGCTGTCCACGATGACGAGCTTCACGTCCGCCCCGTCCTTGATGAGGTCCTCGACCTTCTCCGCGAGCAGCATCTGATGGTCGCTATTGTATGCTTTGGCCACCTTGATCTTGCTGAGTGTCTCCTCCGGGTCGAGCCCCTTCGCCTTCGCGAACTGGACGATGCGTTCCGGCCGGAACGTGTTCTCAGTGTCGATGTAGATGATCGTGCTGTCCGGGTAGGCAACCAGTGTGTTCACCGCGAGGACGTGCGCCACCTGCGTCTTTCCCGAACCATACTGGCCGAAACACTCCGTGATACTCCCGGTCTCGAAGCCGCCGCCGAGCATCGCGTCGAACGCGGCGACCCCGGTGCTGATCTTCTGCACCGCGTTCCGCTTCGCCATGACGTCCGTGCCGCTGATGAAGCCCATGTCGAGCCGCTCCCTGGCCGCTTTGATGAGCTTCCTGGCCGTCGCCTCCGTGACGCCGGACGCGTTGACCACCTCGCCGGGTGTCGCGACCGCAATTGACATCAGGTCGTCGAAGCCGCTGCTGATCAGCTTCTCTGCGGTGGCCGCACCGACGCCTGGCAGGTCGGTGATTGCTTCTTCGCCCGTCTCCTTCATGCGCTTCGTCTTCTTCACCGTCTTCGTCGCCTCGACAACAGGAGGCATCTCTTCGCTTACGTGTATTGTTTCAGCATCCATAGGTATCACCCATTTGATTATTAAGGTATTGGAAAAAAAAGGTTAATTCTCCATCTCCGCGAGGGCGATGTACTCATAGGCCTTCTGCAGGACGAGGGCCGCCTTCGGCAGGTCGTTCATCCTGAGAGAAGTCGTGCGCTGCCACGCGCCTTCCTTGTCCTTATAGCTCCGGTCGAACGAGACCGTCTGGTATTCGCCGTCGCCTTCCTTGGTCTTGTTGTTCCACACCGTCGCGACAACCGCGCCGGCCCGGAACTTCTTGATGGGCAGGTTCTGCCCATATTTGTCAGTACTTTCGTTTTGTGTCATTCTCGACACCTCCTGTGCTTTCGCTTTGCTCCCGCACTCCAGAAGGAGCGCCCGAGGCGACGATGGTTGTTGAGTCGCCCGGGGCGGGAGAGGCCGCTCTCGCGACAAGGGTATTGAGGCGTGCTGATTAAAAAGCGCTGCGCGTGGATGTCCAGTGCTCCAGGAAAAGATGAAGTGCTGAGAAGCAAGAATTCGAGGTTTTCAGGGCTTGCCGGTCGTAGTCCGGTGGCTACTGCCCTTGAGCCGTGACCAGCAGCTGTTCCGGGTGCTCGTACAAGTCTGGCGTGATCGGGCGTACACGCTCGGCAGTGTCAGGGAACGCGTCACGATGCTCGAGGAAGGTGACATGGTCGTCAGCGTAGCCACTAACGAGGTATTGGAACGCGCCCCTGTGCGCTCTGATGCTCCACGGCTCGAAGGAGAGACTAACCTGGTGGTCGCTGTCCTGGCGCATGAGGAAGTAGCCGAGGTCGCCGAGCGTGACGAGGAGGGCGTGCGGGAAAGGGCCAAGGCTGCTCACCGCGAGCTCGGGCACGGTGGGTGTCGGCGTGAACCAGGCGTAGTTTTCAGTCGCGCTCGCGTCGTACGCGTAGCCGAGCCGGGACAGGAGCGCAGCGGCGCGCTCGTCCAGCAGGCCATACTGGGCGCGGAAGCCGGCCACGGGCTGTCCGGTCAGGTTCTCCAGAATGTGCTTGCACGCGCTCAGCTCCCAGGCCAGTTGGGTGTCGTTAATCTCCGGCAAGCGCGCCCTGGTCATGCCGCTGCACGCGACCTCGTAGTCGCGCGCCAGCCCCCGCACCAGGTCGGGATGCTGCTGGGCATACTCACCCGTGACGAAGAAGGTGGCCGTGGCGTTGTACTGCGCGAGCGTCGTGGTGAGGAAGGCGAGGTCGTCAGCACTCTCGTTCGTGACGTCGAAGCTGAGCAGGACTATCCGTGTCGGCTCCGCCAGGAAGACGACGAGCGCGATGAGGGCGGCGAGGCAGCCGACCCAAGCGAGTGCGGTGAGCCGGTTCATAACGAGAATGATGAGAAGAGGGGTTTTAATGCTTTTCCTAGAGCTTCTCGTCCAGATCCTCGAGGTCGTCCAAGGAAATGACATCTGCTTCGACAAGGGTGCTGGTGACGCCCTCCTCGATGCCCGCAGGGGTGTCGTCGCCATCCGCAGGCTTGTCCTTCACGACGATGTCCGTCTCGACCTCCACCTCGGTGCGCTTCGCGTGCTGCGGCTCCTGCAGCGTGGCCTTCATCGCGGCTTTCTCCGCTGGGGCGGCGTCGCTCGCCTCGACGTTCGTCGCGCTCTCCGCCTTGAGCCGTTTGAGCTCCTCTGCTGGGTCGATGTCGGTGAAGACGAGGTTGGCCGTGAACTCGACACGGTCGAAGGTGTCGTTCTTCTTGCACCGACCGACAATCTTCACGATCTCGCCGAGCATGTCGGTCTTCACCTGCTCGAACGCCGCAGGGTTCTCCTGGTATTGCAGCATCTCCTCGTCCGTCTTTTTGAGGAGCCGTTGCGCCTGCCGCTTCCAGAAGGTGGTGCGGATATTGCCTGTGCCATCGTCGAGGATTGCGTTCATCACATAGTTCGTCTGCTTCGCACCCTCGTGATCCTCCGTGACGCGCTTGCCCGTATTCGGATCCACCTCGAAGAAGCGCGGGTCGTACAGCTGAACAATTGTGCCGAGCAGCTCGACGTTCTGCTCGTCGCCCGTCAGCTCCTTCACCTGCTTGCGCTCCTTCTCTGGGTTGTGCGTCTTGATGTCGCCGACGATGACGCCGGCCGGGTTCACCTCGAGTTTTGAATCCGTGTTGAGATGGAGCTCCTTGTAGCCGCGGTTCTCCTTGACCCATGCATTCCTGATGCGCACGGTGTCGCCCTCGTTCAGGGCATCGAACGTGTCGGTCTGGTCGTTCCACAGGGTGACGCGAATCTGGCCGCTGCTGTCCGCGAGCAGGAAGCTCGCGACCTTCCCTTGCCGACCGTTCTTGTCGAAGGTGCGGAGCTCGTATTTCCGCGTGAGCTTGCCCGTGGCCGTGACGTTCTTCATACCAGGGAACATGTCCGTTATCTTGGCTGGGCCTTCCGACTTGACGATCTCGACGCCGAGCTCGTTCGCGATAATGTGGGCTGCGCCGTCTTCAGAGATGAGGCCGGCCAATTGCTGCAGCTTCTTCTTGATTTTCTCATCAATCTCCGCTTCGGTCAGTCCTTTCGCTTCTGTGATCTTGCGCTTGATATCTTTTGCAGGAATGTCGATCATGCTTCCACCTTCTAGCTCGGAACGATGAGAATTATAAAAAGATAGCGGGCATGAAAGAATTATTATCTATATAGTAAGTATATGGGGGCGACCAACATCTTGAGAAAACGATGTGAACGAGCCCAGAACGTCACGCCCGCTTCGTCTGGTGCGCGGCCAACGCTTTCAAGTGCTCTTTATTTGTCATCTGCTTCTGGACTTTGATACACCTAATTGACGAGATGCAGCCGTCGTTCCTGCTGGAGGAGGCGTCGGGCTGTCGGGCTCCGAGTGGCTTCGTAGATGCTCTGCAGGATTCTCGCGTCCTCAGGCAGCGTCTTGAACCGTTCGCGGAGGCGGAAGAGGCTCTCTGTCCAGTCGGGGAACTGCCCCGCGAGCTGATTGAGCGTGCCAGGATCGTCGGCGCCAGCCCAGGGGTGACGTTCCAGGACGTTGTGGGCGCCGTCGTAGCAGAGGGGTCCTTGCTCCATGTAGAACTTGAGACCGACGAGGCGCCGCTTGTATGCATTGTCGACCGCTTCGGGGAACAGGCCGCAGAGGAAGAGGAGCTCGTCGCCGAGCCAGCGGAACTGCTCATAGACCCAACGCACCCTGGTTTCGCCTTCCCGACGCCCATCAAAGGCCCTGAGGAGGGGTGCGGCGCTCCGCTCGAGACCCCAGAGATTGCTCACCATCACGCTGATCGCCTCTTCGCTGAAGACTTGCGAGTCGGTGGTCGTGACGCGCGCGGCAAGCATGCCCGCGACATAGTCGAAGACGGGACCTTGCTGTTGCGTGACTGCCGCGAGCTCTTCCGAGAAGAAGGCTTTCGTGTCGATTGCTGTAAATGTCATGCCTAACAGCGACAGGACGCACAGGGATTATAAGCGTTATGACTTATCTGGAGAGAATCATGGTGAGCGCGGCAGAAAAACGTCACTTCCCCAGCTTCGCCAGGTGCTCCTTGCTCGTCATCTGCTTCTGGACTTTGATGAGGTATGCTTGGACGAGGAAGAGGATGATCAGGGCCGCAATGAGGAGGCACGCAATGACGAAGAGGTAGAGGTCCGGCCGGAAGGAATAGGCCATGATGTCCACGATGATTGCGACGACGAGAAGCGGAATTGTTTTCTTGACGTTGAGAATGATGCGTATGGAATCCCAGGGGAAACTCACTCGACCGCCTCCAAGACTATGGGCATCCGCGCGACTTCGTGCTCCTCCGTGATGAGGCGGAGGTTGCAGCGATTGACCCCTGCGGGCGTCTCGGCGGTGACGACCATCTTCCAGACACCAGTCTCTTCGGGCATGATATTTTGGAAGGACGAAAAGATGTGGAGGCGCAGGTGCTCGCAGCCGTCGATGACGGGGCGTATGGGACTTGTTTCGTTCCACACGTTCATCACGAGGACGTTGAAGATGCCGCCGGCGGCGCTCACCACGATGGGATTGTCGAGGGTAGGCTGTTCAGGGACGAGACGGGCGTGGTACACTGGCTCTGGCGTTGCGCACGCGACGAGGAGCAAGCAGAGCAGGAGCGCCCACGGGAAGGACATGCGTTGCTCAGGGAGAAAGGGGTTTAAAATTGTTGCGGAAAAGAATGTTTGCTATACAGCAAATCGCAAGGGCATCGATACACAATCCATATAAACGCCAAGATGAAGGTAATTACTGTCATCAAGATCAAGCCGCGCTGGCAACGCGAGGTTGAAAAACATGCAAAGAAAATTCCACGTCGATTACGACAATGAGAACGATTCGCTCTTTCTCTACAGGGCGAAGAGCCAGGGCTCTGTTGAGCTGAACAACATGATTTTGGATTTCGACAAGAACAAAGACCTTGTCGGCTTGGAAATACTCCAAGCAAGTAGGTTCCTGCAAGACATGAACATCTCGGACGTGAAGATAGGAAAGCGAATGCTCGATTCGATTATTGATTGTCGTATTGATATAAAGCACCAAGGCGGATTCCTCATCATCAAGTTCTTCTTGTTCTTCGAGAACAAGCAGGAATACGCAGCCTCGTTCAGCGTGCCAAGCATCAAAGAATCCAGCCCCTTAGCAGCAGAAGCGTAGGTGCTGGGAAAAGGTTTAGTGCCAACTACGGCATTCTAAGGCTGTATCAGCCGCTCCGCATTTTCTCGGCTTTCAAGAAATCCATGCGGCAGGAGAAGATGATTTACGTGCTGTGATGAGGTTCGGAAGAACGACAGAGAGGGTGGAGAGGTTTTGGGTTTGCTCAAGTAAGCCTTTTGAAGGCGCTGGATTCTTGTCGAGTGATGGGAGGTATCGCAGACCTAATTTTTCGCATCAGAGGGCTTCAGGTCATGCTTGACAGGGACCTTGCAGACCTTTATGGCATTGAGACTAGGACTCTTAAACAGGCGGTAAAGAGGAACAAGAAACGTTTTCCTTCAGATTTCATGTTTATCCTGACAGAAAAGGAAGTCTCTGCAATGGTATCACAAACTGTGATACCTTCAAGACAGCATCTTGGCGGATCATTGCCATACGCCTTCACAGAGCAAGGAGTGGCGATGCTCTCCAGTGTGCTCAAAAGCGAAAAAGCCATTGAAGTGAATATCAGGCTCATGAGAGCCTTCGTTGCGATGCGGCGCTTCCTGCAAGGGAATGCGGAGATCTTCCAAAGAATGGCTCTGGCTGAACAGAAGCTGCTGCTGCATGACACCAAGTTCGATCAGGTCTTCAAGCTGATAGCGTCGAAGGAGTTGCCTGAGAAAGGAATCTTCTTCGACGGGCAAGTGTTTGACGCGTATAAGTTCGTTGTCGATCTGATTAAAAGTGCTCAGAAGTCGATACTTCTTATTGATCCTTTCGTTGATGAGTCTGTCTTAGTGTTGTTTTCTAAGCGGAAAGTCCCTGTGACCATCTACACACATCTGACAAAGCAGTTACGGCTTGACATGGAGAAGTTCAACGCGCAGTACGGGTCGATTGTTGTTAAGGAGTTCAGCAAATCACATGATAGGTTCCTGATCATCGATGATGAGGTGTATCATTTCGGCGCTTCGTTGAAAGACCTGGGGAAGAAATGGTTCGCCTTCTCGAAGTTCGGGAAAGGCGCTGTGGGAATGTTGGAGCAGCTGTGATGCGTATCAAAGACTTTGTTGTTCGGGGGTGGGCGTTTACCTAGATTTCTGTGACATTCTCTATATCCTGCTCAGTTAGTGTCATCTTGCAATACCTTGTATACTTTATTCGTAAAATCAATCACTTTTCGTGCATATTCTTCATCTAAAGGAGTTCCATAATAAAGCATGCCATTCCTAAAATATCGTAATTGGTCTGCAAATTGTACATCTTTCTCTTTGAATCCTACTATTCTCAAGTATGACACTTCCGCTTCATGCGCTCCTTTTCCTGAAGCATTATATCCTTCTAAAAGCATCTTTGCCCGTATCAATTCCATAAGTATATCATAGCTCGATTTAATCAAATCATTTGCGGTTTCATTGCTTATCCCGAATGCTTCTACTTTTTTCTGCAGGAAAGAATAAGATTTTTCCGATTCTTCTTTGAGGAATCCTGCTCTTGAAACATCAGGAGATTGTTGTTTGACTATCCCATTCTTAATGAACTCTTCAAATTGCTTTATCGCTCTCATAGTTCAAATCCTCCTGTTAGTATGATTCCGTTTGCGAGATTCTCTTTCAAGTGCTTATGTATTTCTTTAAATGATTCGTAATAATTGATGTTTATTGTTCTTTCAAGTTGTTTCTCGTATGCCGTTAGGTTGAGTTCTTTCTCTTTTCTTCCAATGACAGCGATATCAATATCTGAGTCAATAGTATCTTCTCCTCTTGAAAAACTACCGAAAAGAATTATTGTCGCGCCTGCCAGTTCTTGCTCCAGAAAGTCCGCTAAATTCGATTCGTAAAGATGTTTGAGATTATCGACCCGTTTTAATTGCATCACTGCAGGATTATCCGTATTAAGGGAAATCGCCAGTCTTTGCTCTTTTTTGACTTTGATGAAATCCAGTTGTTCTAGATGCGGAAGCGCTTTTTTGATTGCTGGTTGGGATACGGCAAGTTCCAACGCTAATTGTCTTTGGTTTATTGTTGAGCCTGTTTTTTTGAATAGTTCTCTCAATATGTTCGTTTGAAGGGTTGTTAACTTAAGTTTAGTGTTATGTACCATGGTTAAGTGATGTTAACTAGAGTTAATATATAAATGTTTTGTTTTCTCAAACTGAAGCAGAGAAAGCAAGCGTGCTCGCTACCGAGCCGCCTTGAGCAGCGCTTCCGGGTCGAAGGCGGCGAGGCCGTCCTTTGTTTTCTTTTTCGCGAGCTGGCCCCAGCGGCAGCCACGGTGGAAGATCCGTATGTCACCCTCATTCTCTTCGTAGTTGCCGCAGATGTCGCAACGGAGTTCCTTCTTCGGTCCTCTTGAGACATGGCCGCACTCACCGCAGAGCGTGTAGTTGTAGCGCTCTTGCTTGAGGTGCATCATCGAGCCGAATCGTCCTCTCTTGCCGCATGCCTCGCAGACGAGACCGCAACCAGCGTCTTGCCTCAAAAGGAGCCGTACGAGCGCATCCCACACCGCTTGCGAATCCTCAGGGAAGCGCTCCTTGATGCTCGCTTCGATCTTCTTGATGTCCATCACAGCGACGGGAGAATGATGAGTTTTAAGTGTTGCGAAAGGGGTCGGAAGATTTGCGGGGGGGGCGGAGGATTGGGGTTCCAAACACCCCGACCCGCAGTTCGGAAATTCACTCTCTCAACCGGAGACTTGTCAAGAAATAAGTGGGCAGCCTCATAAAGCATCCTTCTTCTTCTGGGGTGATGCGTATCAAAGACCTTCTTGTTCGGGAGCGGCCGAGAGAGCGGTTATATACTGTTGGCGCTGCGTCGCTTTCAGAAGCTGAATTGCTCGCGATTCTGCTCAGGAACGGGTCTCGGAAGGAGAATGCGTTAGTTTTGGCGCAGCGCTTGCTAGCGGAACACTCGTTGGAGGGGTTGAGTCGCGCTTCAGTGCAGGAATTGTGTGGTATTGACGGTATCGGATTGGCGAAGGCGTCTCAAGTGATTGCTGCCTTTGAGCTGGTGCGGCGTCTGCCTCGTCGAGAGATCGTGAAGATTACGTCTGCTGCTGATGCGGCGGCCTATTGTCAGCCACTGATTGGTCATCTGGAGCAGGAGCATTTCCTTGTTGTGTGGTTGGATGTGCGAAATCAGGTGTTGGGACATGAGATAATTACGAAAGGGTTGGTGGATAGTTCTCTCGTGCATCCGCGAGAGGTCTTTCGCGGGGCGCTGAAGGCGAATGCTAGTTCCGTGCTTGTGGCGCATAATCACCCGAGCGGGGACGTTTCTCCATCGCCGGAGGATGAAGAAGTGACTCGCGTGCTGCGTGAGAGTGGGAAGCTACTGGGCGTACAGGTGTTGGATCATCTTGTTGTGGTAAAGGATAAATACTCCAAGGTGACTCCTGCGTGCTAGCGATGACGCTTGTGTACGTGGATACGTGTGTGTATGTGAATGCAGCGAATCCGAATGAGACAGGTCATAAAGAGTCTGAAACGTTCTTTTTTGATTCGATTTCTTGCAAGTGTCGAGTTGCGATTTCAGATTGGGCAAAGACGGAGTTGAGCGGACATCTGCAAGGAAAGCTCGGGATGATGTTCCTGATGATGCGGAAGCAAGAGAAGTTCGTGGATCTCGAGACGGAAGAGGAAGATTATGAGAAGGTCGATGCATACACTGGAGAGAATGCTAACGATTATCACCATGTGGTTCTGGCATTGAAAGCGGGTGCTGCGTGCTTAATTACTTGGAATGTAAAGCATTTCAAGGCGTGGAGCCACTTGATCGAGATAAAGACGCCGACGGAATTCAATGCTTCTTGAACTCCGCTCGTTTCTGCTCCATGAATTCTTTGTGGAGCTGTTTTCTTTCTTCCTTCGTTCTCGTCGGGATGTTTGGCTGCTCACCCCAAGCATTGATTGCTTCTCTGAATTGCTCAGGGGTTTCTATTTTTACTGATCGTATTAACCCACTAATGTAACTCCCCGCGTCTTGTTTGGCTAGTTGAATTTTGTGATCGAGATAGTGTTCAACGGCATCATTATAGTAAAATCGTAATGATTCTTTATAACGAATCATCGCTAGATATTTCCATAGGTGGACAAAATATATATCTGTTTTTTCCCAATTCGTCATCAACGTTGCACTAGCAAAATCAGTAACAGTATCCACTGCTTCATAAGGGACCGTCTTGATAAGTTTCATGAGGACGGGCTTTATCGTTTCTTTGGTGTGATCTTTTCTTAGTAGATCTTCTTTTAGTTTGTACAGTTCTTCTTGTGCTTCTTCATACACATCATGTTCTAATTCAAGGTTGTCTTTGGCGCAGTAGACTTCTGCTTGTTCTCTTACTGCGTTGATTTCTTTTGGAGAGAGTAGTGTTTCTTCTTCCTCTTCACCTTCGTAAATCAGAAGGGGGCATGGTCCAAATTGATACCAACCAATAGGGAGGCCGAGCTCGAGTCGCTCGTTCACTTTCCAGAGGACTTTGTACACTTGAGTTCTTGTCGGATCTTTTCCGTAACAAGCCTTGCATGCTGCCTTGATGGCTGCGTAGAATGTGCGCATCTTCTTTTGATGCTTTATGGGAATGGGAAACTGGAAGTAAGTTCCTTTCTCGTGAAGATAATATTGGTCCCCTTCGCGCTCGACCATATTCCAGGATTCGAGCATGTTCAAGTGGTTCTGGACGGTTCGCTTGTCGATATCTGTGGCTTTCGCTATTTCGCTTGCTGTCTTCGGAGGTGAACGCAGCACCTCCAGAACTCGGTCGACCTTTCCCTGTTCGGCCATTGATACCTTGTACAGTACGCCGCTATTTAAATGTTTCCAAGAATCTGCCTCTGAAAGCGAAAAATGCCCGAAAACTTGCAAAAATTATTTAAAGTGTTGAAATAGTCTGCAAATTCAGGGGTTACAGATCCCCTGAAGTGATAAAAATGAAGAAAAGCATACAACTACATAAGAGCGGCGGTAACGCCACCTATGCTGGTATTGGCAAGCATGGGCTGTACCTGACAAACAGCCAGCGTCTCGGGCGTGGGACGCGGTTCGTCAACTCGGTTGGCGAGCGTGGTGTCGAGCATAAGCTGAAGACGCCGTACGGCACGCTCTGCCACAACTCAACGACAGGACGCACAACGGTGAAAACATCAGCGCGAAAGCTGGCGAGGTTGTTCCGATGAAATGGTTACGAAAGAAAGTAAAACAATGGACGGACGGCGATAGCGGTCGGTTCGCCGATGGGTCACGGTTTCGCCTTGCTGGCGTGCGGGCGCAAGAAAAGAACCAGTTCGGTGCGTCGAAGGCGACGCGAACGGCTGCAGGAATGACAGGCAGGAGTCATGGCAGCGTTTCGGTGAAACCAGTTAGCAAGAGCTACGGTAGAACTGTCGTCGAGATGCGCAACAAGGACGGCAGCGTGAACGCACGAATGCGCAAGAAAGGGTATACGAATAAGGGACGATGAAGGATGGCAAATACTCTAGGAGCAATATTAACTGCGGGTTTCAGCCTATTCTTCATGCTTGTGATCTGGGCTGCGTTGACACAAGCACCAAGTCCGGAACTTGTGACTGCAAAAGCAGTAGCTAATGTCGCTCAAGGCACGCCAGGAGCGGAAGCGATCGAAGCACCGCTTACCTTCTTACGCGTCAAGACATCCATTGAAGGGTTCTTCGGCGGCATCGTCTGGAAAATAGTGGAAAACGCGCCGGGAGTGCTGCTCGTGCTATGCATCTTAGGCGTCGGAGCGTTCGCGATCCTCGGGAAGAAGTAGAGATTAGTCAAGAGAGTATATCTTCTTGAAATAATCGAAAAATCTCTTAATCTCTTTATGTTCAGACATTGACGTTGTGTCAGTATTGAGACACACTGCAATATCTTTATTTGAAAAGTAATAAGGTTTGATTAAATACTGTTCAAAATGTTCCTCACCACCCCATAATTCTTGTTCATCAAAATTATCAGCTAAGAAAGCATTGAAGCAAATACTAACAAGATTTTCGGATGCTGTCTGAATGTTCTCAAGAAGGGTTAGTATTTCTTCAATTTTTTTATCCAATGCTTCTTGATTGTTGTAGAAGATATGACCACTAGAATGGGCGATCTTATTCCGTTCAGTAATTATTTCACAATAGTCCTCAATTATCTTGTTATCGAAACCTATTAACTTGAAAAAACGGAAAACAGTCTTCTCATTAATTAAGCTTAGTGTAAAAGGAGAAGTTGCTTTCAGAATGTCCTTCTCTTGGTCTTTTCGAAAGCCAACAAGAGCTGTTTTGAATTCAGTCTCCTTATTGTTCCGAATCTGCCATATCTTAAAGTATACTGCTGACATGAATAACAGATGGTAAGCAATGAATGCAAACTGATACTTTTCGTTTTGATAATTTGACTCAAAAGATTCCCAAAGGAAGCTTATGTATTCGCTTTCCTCTGCTGTGCGATAACTTCGTGGCAAGTACTCAAGGATTGCTTGTGCATCCTCAATCATTCTTCGCCCCAGAGCTCAGCGATTACCCTATCAGTCTTCTCCTGAAATAGATTAATCAATATGCAATTATTGTGAACTAGTTCTTGCTCCTTTTGCACTTCCGAGACAATCAAATTTTGTTCCTCTATTGAAGGTAAAGGTATTTTTAGTGTAGAAAAACTTGTTTTTGAAATTTCCTTGAATGTGCCACCTGAGGCCAACAAATGCATTTTATCGACGAGAGTGGAGACCATTAATGCAACAAAATATTCATTATTACTATCAAAATCCTTAATTACAATATTCTTGAACCCTTGATTTGTCGCTGTTGGTTTTTGAGCTATAGCAATTCTTCCTATTGTCGCCCTACTCGAAACTAATATTGTTTTCTCAGGGAGTAGTTTGGCTGAGGAGTTTTTCAATCCTTCTTTGGTTATTTTCCGCTTTGTTTCTTGTAGAATGGTAATATGGTCTTCAGATGGAAGATCAACCAATGTTGCCCAATTAATATCTCCATTCCAGTATTCATTATTATTAGAATCTGGTGTACCGCCAGACTCGATAGAAAAATAATCTTTATTACCTAACTCAACCATCTCCCACTCCGGATCGATCTTGAAGCTTGGTTTGTAGTTCTCCACGACTTTGCGCGCGCCGTCGACGATGTTCTGGTAGCATTCGAGCTCCTCAACAATCTGCTCTTGGACGTCGAGAGGGGGAAGAGGAATTTTGAAAGGGGTGAGATCTTTAGGGTAAATATGCGGTTGGCCACCTCCTCGTTGCATAGCATAGATTGCGTCTTGTTTTCCTTTGAGCATATGATAAATAAATTTGGTCAATACAATATTCTCGTCTAAGGACTGTATAGTTGTACAGTCAGAAGCCCAAATTTTCTGATGGAAATAATTAACAAAACCTGCATAAGCTCCGGAGGCACTCACAGTTATTATCTCGCCAGTTCTATTTGCTTCATTGTGAAAATATGCTGGATTTTGACCGCCTGCAACAACAGGAACGTCACCTTTAGAAATATCTTTCTTTGTTATCGGACTCCCTTTTTTTACTTCAGCAGCCTTTCCTAACTCAACCAAATCCCATTTTCCATCGTACACAATTGCTTCTCGGTAGCGCTCGCCAGTAAGATTGTAATCACCGTTCTCGGCAATACGAACTTTCTCAACAATCACCGCGTTCTTCTGTTCAGGACCAAGCAGTTCACATTCCTTGCCGGCTAGCACCGCATCGCGATACTTCTTCACAATCTCCTTTGCCAATGGCAAATTGCTTCCTTTCACTTCTCGTCGCTGTGCGCCAAGATTATAACCATCATTATCAACGCGAACAAAGAGCACGTTCTGCGTCTTCTTCGCCAGACTCTTATCCAACAACAAGATTGACGTCTTCACGCCAGAATACGGGTTAAAAACCCCTGCAGGCAAAGATATCACTGCATACAATGACTCTTCAACGAGCATCTTCCGCAACTTCTTATACGCAGTTCCTGACTGAAAAATAATACCTTCCGGAACAATAATGCCTGCCCGACCATTTGGATTCAAATGCTCGTGAATATAATCAACAAACAATACTTCAGAACGATTCGCCTTCACAGAAAATCTGCCATGCGGACGAATACCGCCCTTCGGCGTCATGAAAGGAGGGTTAGCTAACACAACATCAAAATAGTCATTCCACTTCTCCTCGGATGTCAACGTGTCATACTCGTGAATCTGCGGACTCGAAAAACTGTGCAAATACAAGTTCACGAGAGACAAGCGCACCATATCAGGAGAGATATCATAGCCAACAAAGTTTTCCATGAGACGCTTACGCTCATCAGGGGTCAGCTTAACATGGCCCTCAGAAGAATTCTTCCCAAGAATGTGCTTATACGCGCTGATCAAGAAACCAGCAGTACCACACGCAGGATCAAGAACCGTATCATTCTTTGTCGGATTCACAACAGAAACAATAAAGTCAATGATGTGTCGGGGAGTGCGAAACTGTCCAGCGTCACCTTGCGAGCCCATGACAGAAAGTAAATACTCAAACGCATCGCCAAGTTTCTCACTATGGTCATACTCAAACTCACTTATCGTCTTCAAGAAACTACGCAGCGTCTCAGGATCCCTATAGGGTAAATAAGCATTCTTGAAAATATCACGAAACAATTGCGGGATATGTGGATTTTGATTCAAACGCTGAAGAGCTTCACCATAGGTTCCCACAAGTTCAACGCCACTCATACGCGGATCAAAAATCTTCGACCACGCATACTTTGCATATTCGTCAGAGAAAAACTTTGGCTTGCCACCCATCTCAACAGACTGCTTATCCATATCATCCATAAATTTGTAGATCAACGCAATCGTGATCTGCTCAACCTGTGCTTTAGGGTCAGGTAATTTGCCAACAAGAATATCACGAGCAGCATCAATTCTTCTTTTTGTCTCTGAATCTAACATCTTTCACCCCTCATGCAAACGCATTCAATGAAACATAATCTTTGATATACTCAACCACTGGCATCACCCACCCATCTAATTCTCGCAAATCGTTCATATTAAAACAGGCATTTGTCGCAAGACGTGTATACTCACGCGACTCAATAATCTCTCGGATTTCTAAGTTGGTGATATAGGCTTTAATAAATTGACGGATCACGTGAACAAACTTGTGCTCCGGATGATGAATATTAATGAATTTCTCGATTTCTTCCTCGAGGAGTTCGTCTTTACTTTTGAAACGACGAATCTTGCCAAAAATCTTCTCTAAGAGTTCTCGCAAGCTCAAACGGCGATCGACTTTTACAGCCTTCCGCAACTTCTCAAGATTGAAATACTCACTGGGCTTATCAAAAATCTCTCGTTTGATATACTCTTCGGCCTCGTCAAAGTTACCCGCATCCATCTGTTGCTGAACATATTCATGTGATTTAACTGTCTTCTCAAAAACTTCGAAAAACTTTCGATCAATCTTCATACCTTCAAAACCAACGGGCGTCTCTTCATAGACTTTCAAAGGATCAGGCTTGACACTCTCGTACTCTTTTGCACGCTCGTGATACTCGCCATCATCCTTCTTCAATGACGCCCCAACAGCAGGCAATTTCAGTGTCTCATCATAATTATACTTCTCTTCAAAATATTCACAATTGGCAAAGAAGTCAAAGAGTTTAAAACGTTCTTTCTCAGTTGAAGCTTCTTCATTCACAACGCGATGTTTGAAAGTAAATTTCCGTGTTCCACGACCTTTAATCTGAATAAAATCACTCGGGGAAAAGATTGGTCGTAATAAGCAGAGGTTCAAGATGTCTTGGCAATCATACCCTGTTGTCATCATCCCTACTGTGACGCAAACTCGTGTCTTGCTTGATTTGTAACTATCTTCAAATTGAGTATGTCCATTCAGATTATTATTAGCAAAATTGATCGTCATCTGCTGGGAGTCGGGGATGTTTGAAGTAATCTGCACGGCAAAATCAGAATTGTATTTTCCTGGAAAAAGTTCATGAGCAAACTCATTAAGAATTTGCGTCACATGTGAGGCATGATTCTGGCTCACACAGAAGAAAATGCTCTTACCAATCTCACCAGTTAACGGGTCACGCAGCGCATTCTCAAAAAATGTCTTACAGAAGATCTTGTTTGTCTTCTCTGAAAAGAATTTCTTCTCAAAATCCTTATGATAATAGAATTTCTCTTCTTTCTCACCATCTTCTTTCTCAACGAGAACTGCATATCCTTCTTCTGAAAGAAGCTCCGTAGTAATATCTGTTCGAGCATCAACAACAACAGGGTTAATAAGATAACCATCTTTGACGCCTTCAAGGAGTGAATACCGATATGTTGGATCGCCTGATTCACAACCAAATGCCTTATAGGTATCCAGTAATTGCCGTCGTTCAAGACTTCGAGGATCAAGGTCTGCAATCTTTTTCTTATCAATATTCTTCAGATAACCTTTTGGCGTCGCAGTCAAACCCAACTTGTAACCAAGAAAATATTCGAAAACTGCTCGGCTATTTCCTCCGATTGACCGATGCGCTTCGTCAGAAATAACGAGATCGAAGTCTGTCGGGGAGAAGAGATCCATATACTTATTGTTGAATAGCAAAGACTGTACTGTTGTCACAACAATCTCTGCTTTGCGCCAATCATCACGATTCTCTTTGTAAATTACTGTTTTATAGTCATTCTTAAGGTAATCTCTGAAACTTCTCCATGCTTGATTCTCCAATTCTAATCGATCAACGAGAAAAAGAACACGACGAGCATTGCCTGTTCGCAAGAAAAGCTTGATAACGGCTGCAGCAACAAGTGTTTTACCTGTTCCTGTCGCCATCTCGAAGAGATATCGCTCATTTCCTTCTTTGGCAGACTCCTGTAACCTATGAACTGCCTTGAGTTGATACTCCCGAAGAAAACGGAGCTTGTATTCATCAATAAGACCTTCTCTCTCTGACTCATTCTTCCAGCGAGGATCCGAGACATAATCAGGCTTCTGTGTCACAGCAACATAATCGTTCTCAACAACTTCTTTCGTGAGTGATTGTTTATTTGGTTTGTATTCAACACGGTTCTTGACAGATTCTAATCTGGGAAAAGAAGCGATGATTTGAGGATTTCCTGTCTCGATATCCCAAAAATAATGAAGATTGCCATTCGAAAGAATCACAAAGCGAATATTCTGAGATTGTGCATATTTGCGAGCCTGCTCTTTACCATCTAACGGACTTTTATCCTCTGACTTTGCTTCAAGAACAATAAATGGAAATCCTTTCTCATCAAGCAGAAGAAAATCAAGAAAACCTCGTTTGACTTTCTGGAAATCTTCCCCCCAGTCATCAACAGCAACTTGCGTGATTTTGACATGATTCTCAAGGAGAATATTTGCAGGACCTTCTTCAGTATCAAAGAAACGCCATCCTGCATCTTCAAGAATGCGATTAATCTTTATACGTGCTCTAGCTTCCTTCTTTGCCATCTTCCCACTCCGGAATCCTTCCGGCCTTTTTAAACCCCTTCTCGTTACTTGGCCAGTGAGGCTAAATGAGAAAGAAGTATTTAAATGGGTTTCTGGTTTAGAGATTAAAATAGCCGCCTCAGATGCTCTAGGCAGTCAAGCAGTAACTTCCTCCGTCGGAGGAGCCGCAAGAATGAACTGTACAAGAACTGCAATGGGCCTTTCTTGTAATCGATGTGTAGGATTCCATTCTTCGAATGCATTACCATATTACGTAGATCAACCAAATACCCTGCTTCTTTGGAGGATATTACGCCAGGATGCAGTTCTCGAAATCGTTTAATAATGTGGGAAAACTGTTCTTCCTGTAATTCAGGTCTTTCCTTACCCGATTCTTCTTGAGCACAGATAGCGCGCATCATTCGCTCACAACTCGAGACGAGATAGTAGAAATATGTATAGACGGGAAGACGATTATAGTCGGAGAAATGAAGAACTCCTGTAATGTGATTATCTTCAATTGTAAATAAAGGTGTTTGAGGACTTTTCTCAAACTTATCCAGTAATCGTGAAGAAAAGAGTGGAGTCGTCTTTGCTATTCGTTGAAGTCTTTCCCGAAGAAAACTCTTTCCTATGAGACGATAAGCTACAGTCCCTTTCTTACTAGGAAGAAGTGTGATATCTCGTTCCCTACAGAATGCTCTGCGTTTTTGTTCATCAGAAAAATCTTCATAATATCTGATCTTTCTTGTGCGGATCGACGCCACAGTGATTTGCGATTCGAGTTTCCGACGAAAGTCGTTATCTTGCTCACAGACAATAAAATACGCCTCCATGCGCCTTTTATTTCCTGTTGATATTAAAATATTGTCATGAAAAAATATATTAATCTACTATGTCAAGTAGTGTATATGATCAGAATTCGCTCTGGAAAAAAGCGTGATCCCGAGCTAGAAAAGGAGACTAATAAATCCATCAAAAAGATGCTCTGCAAGAAATGTGGAGGTGTAGTCATCAGGAGCTACATGCGTTATCTTGCCAGCGTTAGCTACGGAAAACGATGCCGGTGCAAAGACTGCGATTGTCCAGAATGCAAACGAGCGAGTAGGTGAGCTTAGCTACCCGCAGAACCCACAGCTTGGATTCTTCTCCGGCTCCGGCCCTTCCACAACCTTGATTGCCTTTTCAAACAGCTTCTCCGCCCTTCCAACATCCACGTCCACTTTCACCAGCTCCGCGTGGAACTTGACGTCGCCGTTCTCCAACACCAAGGTCGGGTGGTAGAACAATAAGTAAGCGTAATTCACCGTCGCCTGCCCGTTCTTCGACAGCAAATACGTGTAGATGTCCAATTGGTCCTGGTAGAAGCTAGGGGTGTCTTCTTTCACCGGATACCCGCGCGTCTTGTAATCCAGCACCACGATCTTCCCATCCACCAAGAGCAGCTCATCGACCGCACCCATCAATTCATGTCCGTTCGAGAACGTCCGCAACCCTGAACGCCAGTTCCGCCAAGTATCAAGCTTTGCCTGATCCGGGAACAGCGCAGCATCAACCGAAAGCTCCGGCGGCAGCTCGCCTTTCGCACGGAACTTATCGAAGTGCTTTTTGAGCACGTTGTCCATCCCGCCCGGCAACGACGGGAAGATCGTCGCCGGCCGTTTCTTGCCGTGGAAGTGCAGCCAGAAGCACCGCGGACACTCGCGCAACAGCTTCAAGGTGCTGCTCGAAAAGCAGACCATGGGTGAAGCAACGGTCGCTCGTATAAAAGCTCTTCCGGAGCTTGACCAGTGAGAAATATTTTCCATATAGCGAGAAATAGACATGGAACACCTGATGTGGAAGAACCAAGCAGCGCCCGGAAAGCCCGAATCCGGCTGTTTCGCGGTCTCTCCGGAAGGACCGGGCATAGTGTTATATAGAAGCGATCGTTACCCTGCCTCCACAAAACATTTATAAGATATTGCCCACCAAAAGAGACGAGAGGAAGAGCGTATGGGACGACTGGACGGCTTCATCACCTTTGATGAGGACTCGAAACGGGACGTGCTGGATCTGTTCGGCAAGGACGTCGATGCAGAAGGCATGCTCATCGAGAAGGGGAAGGAGCAGCGCGTGCTCACGAAGGAGGGTGAAGAGATATCGCTCGACGAGTGGGGTGGCATCACGAAAGGCAGCGAAGCCTACGTCAAGTCAGACATCGTCTCTCTCCTGGACGTCGCGAAGAAGCTCTAGACGATGTCCTTCAACGTTCTGATACAACGGCTCGGGAAGATTCTCGGTTTCAATTACAAGAAGGTCGTCACAGGGAAGAAACAGCTCTGATGAAACGCATCACCGGCAAGGGCCTGAAGGAGTACGATTACGAGCATGACATCCTGAAGCTGCAGAAGTCGCTGAAGGCGAAGCGGTGGCGACCGCGTAAGCCTCCGAAAACACTTTTATAAATACCATCCCACTCCTCAAAAAGCATGGGACTCGCCGACTTCTGCAGGAGCATCTTCGCCAAGTCGCGGCCGGAAAAGCAGGAACACCTCGCCGAGAAAGACCTCGACGCCTGGATACAGCAGAAGGAACACGAGGACGAGGAGGCGCTCGCGACGCTCACGAAGCGCGTCGCCCACTTCCTCCGCGACCTCGACGCGCAGCTCGCCGCGCTGGAAAGGGTGGACCTCGACCGGCGACGGACGGACGAGCAGGTCAAAGCGATCGCGAAGGGCAACCTGCACACGTACCTCGGCCACGTGCACGTCCTCAAGGCCCGATTGAAAGGGCTCGACGCACCCACGACCGATGCCTACCTTGCGGCGCTGGATGACAACTTCCTCGAGTTCCACCGGAAAGCGCACAAGAACTATGAGAAAGCAACCTTGCTCGTCGGCAAGGATATCGGCAAGATGCGCGCGCTCATCGGCACGTTCGCCCTCAGCATCACGAAGAAGTATACGCGCACGACCCTCGCCCCGATCAAAGAGTTGCGCAGAAAGCTCCAGCACGCGGACACGGTCATCACCGACACGACACAGACGCTCATCGCGCTGCGGAAGAGGATGGCAGAAACGAAGAAGGAAGAACGGCAGCGAGCCGCCGCGACCAAGCGGCGACAGGCAGAAGCCAAGAAGGAGCGGGCGCGCTACGACGCGGAGCGGGCGGCCCTGCACAAGGAAGTGCACCGCGTCAAGATGCTCATCGACTTCAAGGCGCTCGCCAATCTCTTCCACGCGAGCAAGGAGATGCGCATCGTCAAGGAGCACCGCGACAACTTCGCAGCGGCCCTCGAAAAAGACGACGGGGCACTCCTCCCCCTCTTGGAAGAAGCGAAGCAGACAAGCACGGCCATCACGGAGGGCATCGCACGCATCAACAGCATGCGGAAAGCGCTGCAGCCACCGAGGAAGACGAGGATGCACGTCGCGACGCATGCACGCAGCCTCGCTGCGGAGCAGGAACGGGCGAGCAAGCGCCTCGAGAAGGCGCAGCAGGACCGCGAAGCGCTCATCGACGAACTCCGGACGCTGCTCGCGACCAGGAACGTCGTGCTGGAACGCTGAAGGACGTCTCAGCTGAGCTCGAGCACGATGTGCTTCTCGTCGGGCACCGAGACGTAGACCTCGCCGCCTTTCTTCAGCCCGAGACTGCGCACGACGTGCGCGTTGAGATAGATGCCGAGCCGGTCCTGCGACAGGCCGATGATTCGCTGCTTGATCTTGAGCGGCGTCCGCAACTCGGCGAGCACCTTGTCGGACGACGCCTTCTCGAACGAGAAATAATCGCAGGCGGCGCACTGCCACGACACGGCGGTGCCGTGAGCGCCCGCCACCTTCACCTCGACCCGCTTCAATCTCCGTGCGCAGTTGGGGCAGTTCATGTTCCTGGACTCATCGTTTCGCGTTGATTACGTACAAGGTTCTATGCCTAATCTCGAACAGCACATAGCACCCGTCCTTGATCTCGTACTTGCCGCCTTTCTTCCGGGAATTCTTCGTCGCGAAGATGACCGCGACGACCTCGCTCCACGGCACCTCGTGCGCATGGTGCGAAAGGTAGTGCTCGGTCGGCTCGATCCGGGTGAAATGCATCGAAGGCTCCGGAACGGATAAATGTAGTCAAAAAGACTATATAAATGTTCCGCTCCGAGGAGGAGAGCGCTACCCAGACTTCATAACCCTATCGTGCGCCTCGCCGGAACATCTGCAGAAGGAAGAGCAGTATTCCGGTATGGCCGCATCACGAGAGGCGAAGAGAGACTGCCGTGCCCTCGTTCCCCGCCTTGTCGACAGGGGTGAGGTAAAGGGTCGTCTCCGCATACGCCGCGGCATCGAACGCCGTCGCGCCACGCACCTGGAGCACGGGCTTCCGGGAAGAGACGGACGGATCCGCGTCGTACACATTGTAGAAGGAAATATCTGCAGATGCGGACGCGTCGAAACTGACGCGCTTCGTCGCGCTGTCGAACACGAGATTCGTCACCGACGCCGGCTGGGTTTCGTCGATGAGCGTGAGGGCGAACTGCACGGCCGGCAAGCCCGGCACGACCTTCTTGCAGAATGCCCAGTGCGTCTTGACGGGCGCGCACTGCTCCACACCCGATGCCGATTCGCGGAAGACGATGCGGCCGTCCTGCTTCTCAGCCACCCATCCTGACGCCCACGTGCTATCATCGTCGAACGGGTTCAGGTTCTCGACGGGATGCGTGGCCACGAGCTCGAACGAAGTAGCTACGCCCGGTGCGGTCTTGAGGTTGAGATCCAAGGTGGTAGGCACGATGAGGGCGCCGTGCACGTCGACGAGGAAGGAAGGCAACATGCCGCTGAAGGAAGGCACATCTGGCATCCCGGACGAGGGCGTGCGCGTCAGGGTGGCGTCACCAGAAACGGGATTGGGGCTCAGCTGCCAGAGGGCGCGCTCGTCAGAGGACGGCATCGGAGGCATGGCGCATTGACAATCATCCTGCAGGTTCTCGGCACAGTCGCGCAAAGCCTCGTACACCTTAACAAAGAAGTCGATGGGTGCCTCCTCGCAGCTGCGCGACACGCCGTGGTCGAGCGCTGCCCGCTCGAGACAATCGCCAGGATCCTGCTCGTCCTTGCACGCCGTGAGCGTCGCGTTCGCCCACGTCACGAGGGCGAGATAAGGGGTGAGGACGTCGTCGCTCGCGACCGTGAGGCTCGGGTCGTAGTGGTAAGTGCCGATTCTGGTCACGCTAGGGAGAGGTGCGCGGCCGCTCGGTTCGCCCGTGCCGCCGTTCCACGCCTTGGCGAAGGCCATGACGTTGTCGACGTAATCAATCACCTCGGTCACCTTTGCTCGTTGCTGGCTGCGCGAGCTGAAGTAGGTGATGAGCTCGGGATGGTTCTTGAGGTAGTCTGCCACCTTGTTCCAGGAGGGGGAGCCGCCGACGCCGTGGATGGCGCGCTGTACGACACCCTCGCCGACGTTGTACGAGGCGACGGCGAAGCGTTCCTGGTCGGCCGTGTTGCTGAACGTGCCGAGGAGTGCCTTGAGCAGGTTCGCGCCCGCAGGGATGGCATATTCAGGGACGAGGCGCCGGTCGTTCTCGGGCGTGCACTTGCAACTCGGCCCGCGACCGGAACAGGAGCAGGAGGTGAGATACGCCGGGCTGCCGAAGAACCTGGCGGCGGTGCTCGCCCCCTTGTTGCTGTTGTCGATGCACCACTGCATGATACCGGCGCAGCCCGTCGCGCTGATCGCCAAGGGGTCGCCGATGCTCTCTTGGGTGATGACGCCGAGCAGGAGCGGTTGGCGCACGCCGGAAGCGACGCTCGCCGCCACCACATCCTTGTCCCAGCCGAAACGCGCCCGGTTCAGCACGGTCTGGTGGAACTTGTCCTGCTGGTGCTGCGTCAGCGTGCTCGCGTCCGGACGTGCCGGCTCAACTGCCAAGGCCGATTCCTGCGTCACCGTGTTCTTGTCGATGCGCGTGCCCTGCTGGAAAGCGACCGCCTGCGTTAAGGAGAGCCCGTACTCGTCGCAATAGGCGGTGACGGCGGGCTTCGGGTACCCTTGCGCGAGACAGCTCTGCGTCGCGCCCGGCGAGATCTGGTCGTCAGACAACCCCTCGAAGAGGCAAGCAGGGTTAATCGCGACCCAGCCGGGCGTGTTCGCGGACGTGTAGGCGTGCGTCGCGCCCGCCGGGAGCGCACGGATGAGAACCTCGAAGTGGAGATGCGGGGCGCAGCCCTTCGCAGCGCAGCCCGTGTCGGCGGGCGTTCCCAACGCCTGCCCGCGCTTCACGACGTCGCCCTGCTTGACGGTGATGCTGGCGAGGTGGAGGTAGCGCGTGCTCAGGCCTTCGTCGTGCTTTATCCAGACCGTGCCGTCAGTGGAGGAGGACGGGTCGTTCAGCACGACCCCGTCGGCCGCAGCGAGTGCCTGGCCGCCAGGCGCCAGATCCATACCCTTGTGCACGTTCGCAGCTGCAGCCACGACGCCGAGGCGCGGACCGAAACAGCTCGTGATCGTCGTCGAGCCGGAGCTCGGCCAGGTGAGTGCGCCGTGCGACAAGGCACCGTCGAGTGCCTGCGCCGACGCGATGCTGTCGTCCTGCGCGTCGAGGCCGAGCAGGAGCGGCTCTTCAAGTCGTTCTTGGCTGCGAAACGCGACGCTGAGCGTGCCGTCTGCGAGCACGGGCTCGACCAGATAGGCGACGCTGACCGGGCCGGGCGGGTAGGCGAGGGCATGCCTACCGAGGGTTTCGAGCAGCTTCGGTGCCAGCGCGTCGAGCACTTGCGCGGCAGGATTCGCGAGCAGGCAACGCTCGCCATCATCATTCCAGAGCTGATAGAGGTAGGTGCCGCACACCAATCCGCGTGTCGTGTCGCCCGTCGTGACGGTGAAGAAGGCCTGCGCGTCCGTGTAGAGAAGGCGTGCCGTCTCGTCCAGCGAGAGCCGGGCGCTGTCCTCGAGGTAGGAAAGGATGCGGTCGGCGCGCTCGTACGCGCCGAGCATCGCGCCCTGGTAGTCACCCACGGCGTACCCCTGCGACCCCTCGACGCCGGCCGAGAGGAACTGCGAGTAGACCACCCAGAGAGCCCAGAGGCACGCGAGAAGGTAAATGAGGAACATGCCGAGGCTGAAGATCTTGCCCCGCCGGGAGAGCGGCCTCATTCCTCCACCTCCAGCCTGACCGTGATGGGCGGCGAGCCTGGTACTGTCTGGACGCCAATAAGCCCCGCCTGCTCGGTACCGAGGCCGATCGTGAACTTACCGGTCGAGAGCGAGAACGCGTCGTCCGGCGCGAGGACGCGCCAGTACAGCACCGTGCGGAGGAAGAAGGCGCGGCACAGCCCGGCCGGCACCTTCGTATTGTACACAGCGCTGTAGCCGGCCGTGCTGGCGCGGGAATACCCCTGCCCTTCGTCGGCGAGTGCCACGACGCACGTGTCGTTCGCCTGCACGGCACGTAGCGCGTCGGCGAAGGTGCCCTTCCAGCTGTCGACAGGTTCGCCGCTTTCTTTCGTGGGCAGGAAGGTCGCGACCGGGGCGTCGAGCCGGGTAGCGAGCCAGCTCCGCAGAGCGAGACCGCCTTCCGCAACCATGATGTTCTCCTCCGCGACGTCCTGGCTGGACACCTTCCCCTTCAAAGTCCAGGCGCTCACCCAGAACAGGCTGAAGAGCAGAATGGCGACGAGGATGAAGATGACCCAGGTGACGAGGAGCTGAACTGGGAAGACGTCGCCGCGCCAATTAATGCATCTCATGTCCGCCTCACCACCTCGACGAGGAGCCATCCGGGCGCCTCCGCACCCGGTTTGCGGATAGTCACGGGAAGGAGCCTGCTCCAGTACTCGCCCCCACCCCTGCCGTGCACGCCCGCCTTGGCGAGCGCCAGGAGGTCGGCGGCCGTGCTGTCTGGGGCGAGCCAGGCCTCCTCCAAGGGCTGGCCGTCCTCGAGGGCGGCGCGCGTCCCGTAGAGTGTTACCCGCGCACCCCAGACGTTCTCGTCGCCGAAGCCTTCAAGATAGTTGTTCGTGAGGCGCTTGTCCGTGACGTGGCCAGGGTCGACGATGCCTGGCTGGACACCATCGGGCGCGACCGCGACGATGAGACGGGTAGTGACGAGCTTCGCCTCGATCGCGCGTGTCGGGATCTCCATCGCTGTGAAGAAGCCGAGCTGGACGCTGAGCAGGTACATGAGGAGCCCGATGAGGAAGATGCGGATGATATGCACGAGGAGCTCTGCCTGGCCGCGACGGCTCATGCAGCTCATCTCAAGACCTCCTCCAAGGCTTGGATGATGCTCCCTGTGAGCTTGTCGTCGTCCAGTCCTGGCACGTCAGGATGGGTGATGGTAAGCTCGACTCGCTCCTCGCCGCCAAGCGCGCGCGCGGCTCCCGTCTCGACGTCGAGTGGTGCGAGGGCTTCGGCCAGGGCGCAGATGAGCGCGTCACCGAAAGCAGGATTGGTCGCGCCTGCCGCGATGATGAGGAAGTGGCTCTGCGGGTCGCGCGTAACTGTGATGTTGATTGTGCGCTTCGTGGCGCGCTTCGGCGTGAACGCGTCCTCGACACGCACTGCGGCATTCGTCAACAAGGGGCTGTTGCCCTGGATGCGGACGAGCGTGTCTGCCCTGGTCGGCTTCTCGGGCAATGCCGGGCAGGTGGCGGGCGCGACGCCCTCCCCGTCGAGGGTGATGTTGTTCCCCCGCTTCGTCACCACCAGTGCTCGTGGGTCGAGGAGCACCACGGGAGAGACACGCGGGCCCTCGAGCGTGCTGCCGTAGCGCTTCCGGAACTTCCACCTCATGTGCTTGTGCTCGCGGAGCAGCAGCCCGGTAGGCGTGGCGTTGTAGTCGTATGCATCCTCGGGCATGAACTTGGCGTAGTCGAGCTCGACGTCGCCGCGCGCGGCATGCGCCGCTTCCAGGACGAGGCCGACGTCCTTCGCGTAGTATTTCATGAAGAAGTCGTGGTTGTTCGCCGCGTACACGATGAGGAAGAGCAACAGCGCACCGACGAGGAAGAGGAAGCCTTGCTTGAGCCAGTCCCATAAGGTCGTGAAGACATCGAGACCCATACCCCTTCTTCCCGCTCAACGGTTTATATAGTTATTCGCAACGACGC
>Ga0114931_10000365_pt1 | contig 53981 bp, 35 predicted proteins | sample 2SBtaG_FD_89579 | JGI IMG/M metagenome (GOLD analysis project Ga0114931, IMG submission 89579) | Deep subsurface microbial communities from Kolumbo volcano to uncover new lineages of life (NeLLi) - 2SBTROV14_V59a metaG | ecosystem: Environmental > Aquatic > Marine > Volcanic | place: Kolumbo... | reverse complement strand
AGGCTTATCTAAAATTCAAAGTCTGCGAGCACGCATTATGCAATGCACATCACCTGCGAGAGCTGGAACGAGCAACTGAACAGGATAATCAGCGTTGGGCCAAAGCCATGAAAAACCTGCTCTAGGAAATGCATGAAGCGACAAAACAAGCAGGTTACGCGATAGCTGTTAAGACTTTCCCCAAATATGTCCATTTGAACGGTTTGGCCATGGTTTCATTAATCTGATTCATCCACGAAGAGTGTTTTGGGGTATAGTGAAAAACGATACGCACGATTACTCACATCGCCAATATGAGGCGCGTGTGCGGTTTTTAACTGTAGGAAATTGGCAATTTTCTGAATTCCTATGTCGGTCGAGCGGGTAAAACTGAATAGTTTATGCTGCCTGCTTGCGGTACGCGGACAGTGCCGGGAAAATCCGTTATGGCGTGCAGTTGGATACGGATTGTATCCAGGTATCAATCAACAGCGTACCGGTTTTATCCTCCAGACCGGTTCCCAAGGGCGGCATGCGGGCACCGTCCAGCGTGTGCATGCGCAGGGATAACAAGGAAAGCGAAGGATCTCCGGGGTATAAAAGCTTGGCCGACGGTTGGCCAAGATCGTCCAATCCAGAGCTGACATCGCAAATATTCATTTGCTCGAAGCTGACCGTATAGCGCAAATCCAGTTGTCCGCCGCCATTGCCGCCCGGACGGTGACAAAAGCTGCAATTGGCGTGTAAATAAGCCCGTGCTCTGTCGGCCAAGTCGGCTTGTTGGTCATCCTGCGCGGGAATGATTTGTTGCGCCGGCTGCTCGATCAAGGCTCCTTGTGAGCGTAACCAATCAATCTGATTGACCAATGACGCGGTACCCGGGGGGGTTATTCGGCGGTTCATCTGCCCGGTATCCAAGCCAAGACTGCGTCCCGCAATACCGCTGTGGCATTCGAAGCATTGGCCACGGTTGGGATAGGTCCAACGTTGGCCGTTGAAATCCACCTGACCACCGCCCGGCAGCAGGCCGGCATCCGTACCTTGCTCGTTCCACATGTAGCTGTAGGGTTCCCAGCCACCGTCTTTGTGCCGAGCCAAAAGACGGGTTTCGATCAACTGTCCATCCAAGTAAAAGTCCTTGCGTAACACGCTACCGACAGGGAATCGCCAGTGGCCATCATCGTCCACGCTTATGTGTGTCCCCGGTGGCAGGCTGAACCAACGCTTTTTATCCGCTCGATCCGTCCACAAGGGGGTGTTGATTTCATAGGGCAGCATCCCGGTCATGGCTTGGCTGGGATCGTCAGCGTCAGCACAGCCGGTGTCCGCCAGACTTTCCGGAAAGCCGCTAGCGTAATTTACGTTACCGGGCGTCAATTGATAGAAAAGGCCGTTACCGGTAAAAAATACCAATTCACCCTCGGGTGTGTTGGCGAAACCCGTGATTGGGGCACCGGTGTCGAGGATCTTAGCTGAGCTGTTGCTGCCGTAAGGGTCGTATAACGCAAAAATTTCACCGGTTTTGCGTTCGGCGTAAATGAGGTCACCGTACAGGTCTTCCAATTGTTTACCGCGATAGACGGTGGCCGCCACGATGGACCCCTCTATTTGGTTCACGGGATTAATATAGTCGTCTACCGAACAGACGCCGGTGGCGTCCTGACCTTCCCGGCACGGCCATCCGGCATTGTCGCCGCTGTTTAAATAGTGAAATTCCTGCCATTGATCACCGTGATCCAGCAGCCAGAGCTGATTGTTGCTGGCGTCAAAACCAAGTTGGCCTGGATTGCGAAGGCCCATGGCGAATATTTCCGGGCATCCACCGTTGGCACAGGTGATATTGGAGGCAAACGGATTGTCCTCCGGAATCGCGTAAGGCGTCAGTCGCAAAGCATCCGTTTTATTGATGTCAATGCGAACAATACTGCCGTTTAAATTGGTGGCATCCTGGGCGTCAGTGTTCTGGGCGCTGCCGATGCTTACGTATAAATAGCCGTCGGGACCGATGGCTAAACCGGCGCCCGGCGGATTTTGGCTGTCATGGGGTACCTCGAGTAATTTGGATTCCGATAACTGGTCAACTTGTCCACTGGCAAAGACATGAAAACGACTGAGGATTAAGCGGTAAGGTGCGTTTTGGGTGTAGATGAGATAAATCCAATCGCTGGATTCGGCGGCGATGCCCAGCAATCCACCGTTGGTCACGATATCCACTTGTTGGCTCAGGTCGAGCGCAAGCACCGGGGTGCCGTCTTGGCTAACCCGGTAAACAGAGCCGCCCCGTTCGGTAACAAAACCGTTGCCATCCGCGGTAAAGGCGACATCGGTGGGCTGGTTGAACTTTGCGCCGCCAAACGCGGCCGCGAGGTGTAGTTGCTGGCCGTGACCGTTGCGAAGGTCGGCAATGCAAAGGGAACGTATACCTGTTTTGTCCGGCGTTTCAACCGCCGGTGGTTCTGAACTACCTCCGGCTCCGCCGCAGGCCTGAACAACCGTGAGGCATATGGCTATACACAGCCATCCTAAAAGGGGATTGCATTGACCCGCTTGTGTCATAAAACCTCTTGGCCAGGGAATTCCGACTGTATGAGTTTGATATCAATTGTTTATACTGGCCATTTTAGTAAACTGTAACTACAAAAAGTGTGATCTGGTTAATGGGGTGAGGGTGAATGAATCGAGGCATTTCTGTTGCAATCAGCAAAAACCGGTTACGAAACAACGCGATTGTCCGAAAGCGGTTCGTTTGTAACAATGGTACCAACAAAAAGTCTTTGCCTGCAATGGTGTTGGCATCGATATTTTTTATTTTTAGTCTAAAAACCTGGCCAAGATCTTGTTGGAAATACGGATAACATTGCAAAGCTCGCTATTAGACGGTCAATCAACTAAATCTTTAGCGGTAACGGATGGGGCGGCAGGCCTTGCACGTGTTTTAGCTGTGGGAATTTGGCAAGTGTTTAGCATATAGCATACAGAAAGTTTGTAATTTGTAACTACAAATTTGTTTGCGCATCACTAAACAATTTCCGACTCACCGGTAAAATCATAAGAGAGATTTTCATAGGGCTTTTGCAGATAGTTGCCTTGGATATAGTTGATACCGTATTGCCAAAGCAAGGCCAGACTGGTTGCGTCTTGCACGAATTCGGCAATGGTCATTTTTCCAATGCCATGGGCCATTTCATTAAATGATTTAACCATAGCCTGGTTCTTTTTGTCGGTTGCCAGGTTGTGGATAAAAGATCCATCGATTTTCAAATAGTCCACTTCAATATGTTTCAGGCAATTAAATGAATTGTTGCCCGTACCGAAATGATCCAGCGCCACTTTGCAGTGCAACTCATGTACGCCTTTGCAAAAGTATTTGGCGTGTTTTAAAGAATAGACGATATCTTTTTCCGCCAGTTCAAAAGTGATGGCGTCACCTTTCATACGTGCTTGGCTAAAGCGTCGCGCCACCCATGGCAGAAAGGTTTCGTCTTGTAAAATGGAGCCTGACAATTTAACAAAGAATCGGGTCAGGCTGCCCGATTGACGCTGTTCATGGAGTATGCGAATGGCGTTTTCCACGACCCAGCGGTCCACCGCTGGCATCATGCCTGAGATTTCCGCCGATGGTAGAAATTGCTTCGGCAGGATAGTATTTCCTTCATGGTCTTGCATCCGCAGCAAAACTTCGTAAATTTCGCTGTCCTCGCCGTGCAGGCTGACAATGGGTTGGTAGACCAGGCGCAGCATGTCGTTTTCAAGCGCTTGGCGAATGAGATTAGCCCATTGTTGGTCGCGCTCCTTGCCCGCATTCATATCCTTGACGGGGTCATGCACATGCACCCCGTTGCCTTCATTGGATCGTATGATATTGCAGGCTATATCCGCGTTGGAAAGCACGGATTGGGCATTTTCATCTTGTTCGCCGACACTGGTGACGCCGATGCTGCAGGACAAGGTCAGCGATTTTCCGTCAACTTCGAATATAAAGTCTTCAACGGTTTTGCGGATTGCCTCCGCCAGACGCGTGCCCAACTCCAGCTTGCCTTTGGGGAGGAGTACGGTAAACGCGCTGTCGCTAAATCGAGCCAGTACCACATCGGTCAATTTCTGTGTGGTGACACGCAGAATGTTGGCGAAATCGTTTAATACCACGTCGTTACCGGCTATGCCCACCGACTCTTTGACTTTTTGGAAATTGTCAATTTCCACATACAGCACAAAACTGGATTCGCCGCCGCTTTTGGCGCGGCCAGCGGCCAGGTCGAGTTCTTCAATAAAATACTGTCGGTTGTGTAAGCTGGTGACCAGATCCTGGTTACTTAAGTATTTCAGTTTGTTTTCCAGGTCCTGGTTTTGGGATTGATCGCGAATGACGATTTGCGTGCACGGTTCGGTATCAATGGTTGCCGGTGCAAATTCCATGACCGCATCAAAGCTGGATTCGTCCAGCCGTTTGCCTTTGATTTCCAACTTTTGTTCGCCGCTTTTGTTATTTTTATAATTTTTCAAAAAGGTTTTGAAATTTTGATGATCTTCCGGCGCGACCATGTCCATAACCGGCATGCCTTCAATCTCTTCAAATTCGTCATAACCGAACATTTCCAGATAAACGGAATTGGCGTAGACATGCATACCTTCATGTACATAGGCAATGGCATCGCGTGAACTGTCGATAAGGGTACGGCAGCGTTTTTCCGCTTCGGTCAGCGCTTTCATGGCTTTTTTCAGGGTGCGCCGATTGTGCAGGCCGCGGGCTTCGCGGTTTACAACAAATTGCAGATGGGCTTCGGCCTCAAAGCGGACCGCGTCGCGCGCGCCTTTCTCGAGGAATTCCAGGACTTCATCATCGTCGTCCTCTTCGCGCGTCAGTAAGACCATGGGAATGTCTTTGTGAGACTTTTCGATTATCTTCAGGGCTTGTGTGGCGGTAAATTCATGCATGCTTAGCGGGCACAGCAACATGTCCCAGTCCTGTTTTTCCAACGCCTGGGTGAGATCCTCGTCGTCTTCCAGCCGGGTCATGCGTACTGCCATGCCGCTGTTGCGTACCGCCGACGCAAGGTCTTCTGCCTTATTCAGCGACTCCTCAACTATCAATAAGCGCAAAGTTTCCATCATAGCGTTAACGTCCGTCGCCCACTTAGGGTTTGCCTTGGTGTTTCATTTCATCCGCACGCCGGTTACCAAGCCGGTGTGTGGCGGTATTGTTTTACACACTATCGGCATCAAGTGGTTAAAACTTCAGCAAATACCGTCCGCGGCGAGCGCCTGATTATTTTTTATAAAAATCGGCCTCATTTTGCTAAATGCTTGACAATGGGTGCATGCATGAACAGTTTTCGGACTGATTCCGATCACCGACAAGTCTGGCCACCACCTGGCAACGACGTTTACAAATAATCCGGCTCCAACCGATTTCTCAGCCCAATTACCGGCGTAACATGGACGAGAAGCGCAACCAACGGCTTCAGAAGCTGTTACGGGAAAATCCGGCTGGAAGCAGCGGCCTGCCCAGCTTTAACAGGCTGCTGTTGGGATAGTTTACAGTAATTGAGCCGGCTCACCAAATATCGCGATAGAAAATATCCCGGCTAGTCAACCACCTGATCCCGGCATGTTGCCGTCTCGTCAAAATCCAGGTCACCGCTGTTCAGGTTGAGGAATTCCTTAATGCAGATCAGCCCGGTGTTCTCGATGGTCTGTTGCAGTCGGGCGGTAAAAGCGGAATGCCTTAGTTCGATGCGCCATGGTTTTGTCCCATCGATATCCGCGGGTAATACCAGGGTTTGTGCTTGACCCAAGTTGCGTAAGGCGGGTAGTATCAGCCCGCTAATTCTTCGTTGAGAATCACCTTTGATCGCAACCGTACCCCCGAAAGGGGCCAAAAGTTGTAATCCCATCAACAATCCGTAGTTTTCAACTTGCTGGAGCCAGCGTATCACACCGACTACCGGTCGCTGTGTTTTGGCACTGCTGAACACAACCACATCACCCACCCTGGCCTTGGTGCTATGGGCATATTGCCAAAGCATGCGGCATCCGCCGGCGCTTTCTTCGACTTTTAACCAGTTCGGATGTTGTTCCGTTGCGTGGGATCCTGTCACGGCTTCGTTGGCGGTGTCGAAAAGTGGGTTTGCTGGCTCCCCACCCAGAGCGCCGGCGCCCAGCGGTGCCAAGGTCCAGGACGGTTGCTGTTGTTGGGGCTGGGTCGGCGCCGGCCGGCTGTTTACCGGTTCCAAGCCAATGGTCAACTGGGCATCATCGCTGCATCGGGTACGGGAAAATCGTCTTTGACGCCGTTGTCCCCAGGTTACATACAGGCGATGCAGAAAATGTTCAGCCAATATCATGGATTTCTGTCCGCCGGTGCCATAATTAAAATGAAATTGACCACTTAACAGGTCTTTTTCTACTTTGCGGACCAAGGCGCGGCAATCCACAACCCGAGCATGCAGGGCATTGACCCGTTGGCTATGTACAGCGGCGGCAGCGTCCTGCTGCATATCGATAAAGTATTGTCCATTTTGTACGGTGGCTTGGTAGCCATGAATGCTGATATGATCCACCCAGCTTTCCATCACCATATATAGCTTATGGATTTCACCCTGCAACAGGCAAAATGGATTCGCTAAAACCGTGGCAACAATTTGCAGATAGGTCTGTAAAATGGTGCAATTAGGCTGGCTCTGTAAGGCTCGATCATGGATAGTGACGTTTAATAATTGATGCTGTTCGCTAAACCGGTAGCAGTCGTGCATGGCACGCCAAAGCTTCTCAGGGGCTTGTGCATAAATACCGTAGTACAAAAGCAGTTCTCGGGATTTATGTCGCAACACCCGTTGTGCGGCCAAAGCGGCATGTTTACTGTTTTTGGGTGCGCCGTGTAGGTAGAGGTTTTTCAGCACACGCTGGTAACAGCAGGCGATTCGATGTTCGAGTCCCGCGGCCAACTCCAGTGTGGTACGGCTGGTTGTGGACAACGGTGGGCAGATGCCCTGTAGCCTGGTGGTCAGAGCGTGACTCATATCCATCACGGTGGGGCGAAGCATTTCCAGGGCGGTAAGCAAATCGTTGCCATCATGCTGAGCGGCTCCCATATCCGCCAATGTGACTAACACTTGTCTGGCGCAGCCTGCGGCGTCCGCCAGTGGTAATTGGTTTAGCCATTGCTGTACTTTCCTACCGCGAAGGTCAAAGCGGCGCTGGGGAAGCAGCGGTAAACCACCAGATTCTGTATGGAAAAGGAATGCAAACGACTTCATAGACAAACTCGTTGGGTTGGTGACGGGAATGGAATATGGCGCTCGCCGATCGGGATGGACCGGTCGTTGGCCAGGAGGAAAAAACCTATATAATGTAAGTGTATTATACATGCCATAAGCAGGTTTGCCAATAGCTGGCTTGTGGATTGGGTTAGGCGCTGAATAGTGCTTTCAGGAAAGGCGTCGTTGGCGGTCACGGCGACCAGCAGGGGGAAGGCGGCACGGTAGTCAAGGAATTTGCCACGCTTTGCCTTTGACCACTTCCCCCAGCATGCCGGCTGATGCGTTACCCACCTCGCTCGCCGGCGCACCTGCAGCGATGGATTTTAGCGGTTTTTTAACGTTCCAGCCGATGAGGCAGCATCGTGCTGGCATGGCAAACTCCATGTTTAGTGAGCAGGGTCATCTTGCGAGGCTTGGCATGTATGTATCTAAGCAAGGCGCATAAGTGCGCAACACAGGCTCAAGCAATGTTGGAGAAAATTCGGAAAATCTATTTAGAAAACCTGGCCGAAAACGGATAGTCTGCTGAATGTGCCAGCGGTTTCGGTATGGTGGGAGTCGTGGCTTTCGAAGTAAATCAAAACGGGCCGGTCTTTCGCCGGCCCTGAAATAACAATCTGCCGGGCAATGAATCGACGGGTTTGCTTCAGCTATGGCGGGGTACGGTAGTGTCTGAAAAGGGTATCCGGTTATTTCTTATACATTCTGTTGACGGCTTTCCAGGTGACATCTGACGGGGTCGTCAGCCAGATCAAAAACCTGATGATAACACCGTACTTTTTTCGGCTCACTTGAGCGGCAATGGATTCAGGCCCTTTATTGTTGTCGGCGGTCATGTTTTGTGCAGGTTGATGGGTTTCAAGCATGTCGGATTTCAATTCAACAACATCAACAAAAAACGGCATATCCGAAATTTCTTTCCTCGCGCGAAGGTGGTCCAGATTGCTGCGCAGTAATGCTAACAGCATTTTGGCGGCAGCTTTGCTGGAATCCGCCGATTCTGGCCGCTGCAGTAGCTGCTCGGTTTGCGCCATTAATTGAGCGATTTCGTTATCCACTTTGCGGCGGTAATTTTCCTGCATACCTTTCATCTGCAGGAACTTCTCGCGTAGCATGGCCGCGGGGATCGTGTATTCCACCGGCGTGGTGGGGACTTTTCGTTCTTTCAATAATACCCGCAAGGCCACGGCTGTATGCGCTATGCGGCGAAAATTATCAACGCGTTTTTCAACGCCGTCGCTAAAAGACTGCACGGAGACGGCGGACGCGTCGTTTGAGTCAAACTGCTGAAGGTGTTCAGCATTGACTATATCCATGATTTTTCCCAAGTCATTCTTGATGAGATCGTCAAGCTTGTCCAGGGTCTGTTTTAGTTTGTGGGTTGGTTGGTATTGAGTCGCCTCGCCCAGGGACTCGTACAGCTTCAAGGCATGATGAGGGAGGGAACGTACCGGTTTTGACAGCAATACAACTGTTTCAAGGCTGTTTTGAAGTGACTCCATAGCCCTGGCGATTTTAAGCACCCGTTCGAGCACATTTTTCTTGTTTTCCAGCTCGACTAATTCATGAGTGATGTTTGCTTGTTGCGGTGTAGCGTGTTCCATGGTGAGCGAGTGTCGCGATTATCTCCCGAGTAGCGGTTTGTACCGGCCTCTTGCATCAAAACAACCTTGCTAATTATGGTGTATCGGATGCGACACTGGGAATCGTAGGCTCACTTCCTGTTAATGGTTAACTAACTAACCATCAAACTGCTGATCAATAATTACCCGTGTAACTGTGCCATGGGTCGTTCGTGCGAACAAAAATGCAGCGTATGGATGAATGCTTTGGAATGCAGAAAATACCGGCTGAAATGATTTCGTGGATTGCATCCCTGACCCTGGTTGGGGAAACGATCAATTCGTAACAACGGTTGTATGGGAGTGCGGGATAGCTCAATAACTAGCCATGTTTTTCATCAGCCTGAATGCGCGGGTGGTGTGGGGGCCGTAGTCTTCAACGCAGAAGTCCGATCGTAGTTTGTCGGTTTAAGTTATGGCATGGTTGACCGACAAATAATTTGTACTCATCGATTGAGTCGGGCGGTAAACGATTTACGGTTTGTTTGAAAATCAAATGTTTGGGCGCTGAATATTGTGACGACAATGGCTGCTATCGTGTATCGAATTCAGGCTGAAAGCATCTTCCACATTAAGAGATTGATGGCATGAAATTGGTCACGTTGCACACTCAGATTTTAATGCCGTTTGTCAATGAAACCATTCGCGAAGTCAAAAACATGGCGCGTCTGACGGCCAAACCCCTGGAAGCAACGCAAGAGCAGGTTGATTCCTTTTCATTTAAGGGTTACGCGGTGTGTGTCGTGGCTCATGTGTTCGGAGAAATTGAAGGCAAAATCCTGATGCATTATCACAAAGAAACCGCCTTGTTGCTTGGGAATAAGGTGATGAGCGTCATGTTGGGCGAACCCTATTCTGAACGGGAAATCAATGAGGACGTTGGCGACGCCTTGTCGGAATTTTCAAATACCGTCATTGGGCGGGCGACGTGTTCGTTGCGTGAATCCAATTTAAAGATCGCCTTTGAACCGCCGGTGTTTATTACAGGACCCGCGGATATGAAATCTACGCTGAAAGATGTCGTGGAAATTTTAACGATTCCCATCATGGTCGACGGATCAAAACATTTTTGTTTAAGTTATTTACCCCACCGCGATACCATTTAATATAGGGTATAGGCCATGCTTGCAAAAGATTCAAAGATACTTGTTGTCGATGATATGAAGATGGTAAGAAAATCGATCATCCGATACCTGCATGCTTTAGGTTACGACGATGTGATTGAGGCATCAAACGGCGCGGAAGCGATAGCGAAAATCAGGGTAGGCGCTGTTAAGTTTGTTTTTTTGGACATTGTCATGCCGACGCTTACCGGTGATGAAGCTTTAATAAAAATTCGCGAACTCGATCCGGATCTGCCGGTCGCCATACTGTCATCCGTCACGGATGATAACGTGGTAATGGCCTGCAAAGCACAAAAAATTGTCGGTTACATACTTAAACCCATCGACGCGGAATCCGGCCCGCAAAGGCTTTCCAAGGCGCTTACCAGAGTGGCATAACGACAGGGCTACCCGCAAAAGCGTGGGCCTATGGCGTCACCACGCCGATGGCCGCATGACGGGACGTTAAGATATTCGTCGCACCCGGTAGATTCCGGCGACCCTCATCGTTGTACTTGGTTACCCAATCGTTGAGCGGCTTTCATTCGCCGATTAACGGTGAACGGTGGTGAGTGCGTATATTGTGTAAATAAATCTTGAGTCGCGCCGCCGGCGGTGTTCACCCGTGGGCACGGTTTAGCTTTTGTCTTATTGTTGGTCACTATCCGGCGTGGTATGTCATTAGTTTCTATGTGGAAAATGATTGCGCGCCGCGTTGCGGTTAACGGGGGATGCGTTAGCCATGGGAAAAACATATAAAATATAAGTGTATTACGCGGGTTCGAGGATTTTACCAATGGCAGACTTGTGGATTACATTCGACGCGCTATTATATGCCCCTATAATGGCGACAGGGTTTCATGGTATGGCCTCATACAGCACCAGTGAATTTAAGAATGGTCTTAAAATTATTATTGACGGCGATCCTTATAATATAGTCGAAAATGAAACGGTCAAACCGGGTAAGGGGCAGGCTTTTAATCGAATAAAAGTGCGAAACATGAAAACCGGGCGCGTGATTGAACGTACCTATAAGTCTGGCGAGAGCGTTGAGGCCGCCGATGTCATGGAAACGGCGATGCAATACCTCTACAACGACGGCAGTGAATGGCATTTTATGGACTCCCAGTCCTTCGAGCAGTTTGCAATCGGCAAGGAAATTGTTGATGTAGCTTATAAGTGGTTGAAAGAACAAGATATATGCGTGATTACCCTATGGAATGGCAGTCCAATCAGTGTCGATCCGCCGAATTTCGTGGTGCTGGAAATCACGCAAACCGATCCGGGTGTTAGGGGCGATACATCCGGCGGTGGCAATAAACCGGCAACGCTTTCAACCGGAGCCGTGGTTCGAGTGCCCTTGTTTATCAATGAAGGTGAATTGATCAAGGTCGATACACGCACCGGCGATTACGTTTCCCGCGTCAAAGAATAGGTGGCGGCAGGGATAGCGCTGTTACGCCGGCGCGACCAGGTCATACGGCAGATACGGGCATATTTCCAACAAGACGGGTTTTTAGAAGTAGAAACCCCGCAGTTGTCGCCGTATGCCTGCGCTGAGTCCCATATCGAATTGTTTACCGTGGATAGTGGGGAAGCGGATACCCGCTATCTGTTGGCGTCGCCGGAATGGTATATGAAACGCCTGCTGGCCGAGGGCAGCGGCTCGTTATTTCAAATCGGCAAGGTTTTTCGACGCGGTGAAAGCGGTCGGCTGCATAATCCGGAATTTACCCTTTTGGAATGGTACCGGGAAACCCGGCAATTAACGGCGGTGATGGACGATTGCATCGCCTTGTTGGCAATGGTTGTCCCCGAGGTAAGGGTAGAGCAATGGGACTATCGCGATTTGTTCAAGCAGCATTTTGGTGCGGATCTGTGGTGCATTGGTGATCGTGAACTTGCCGAATTGGCCGCCGAGCACGGATTACACGGCAGCTCGGACAGCGATACGTGCACGGATTTTCTTTTTGACCGCATGGTGTGTGCCGTGGACAGTGAAACCGCCTGGGTGGTGAAACATTTTCCGCCGTCCAAGGCGTCATATGCCGAGTTGACGCCTGACGGGCAATATGCGTTGCGTTTTGAATTGTTTTTTCGTGGCATCGAATTGGCTAATGGGTATTCGGAATTGCGCGACGGCGCCGTTGTGCTCGAGCGGCATGAGCGTGTTAATCAGGAGCGCCGCAGGCAACATAAGTCTGCTTATCCGTTTGATAAACAAGCCGCGACAGTGTTGACCAGCCTGCCGCCTTGCGCCGGCGCGGCGATGGGAATCGACCGGCTTATCATGCTGGCCTCGGCCAGCCGGCGCATTACAGATGTATTAGGGTTCCATTTTCAACCCCGAGTGAATTGATTGTCCGTCACCTCTGGCCGCGATGGGCAATTTTCCTGTAAAATGTGTTACTTGCATTCTTATGGGTCGACAGGTAAATGACCGAACAGACACAAAACCCGAACGTTGAGCCGTTGCTGAGTTTACTGGCACCAGGCAGGGACAAGCTGCGCCTGGCGTTGTTATTGCGCGAACGCGATTCCCAACAGGCGTTTGAAGCGTTACCCGAGCCGTTTATGAAGATCGGCGAAACTGCGTTCAGCAACTTATATCTGGCGCGTATCGATAACACTGACGGATTATATCAACAGGATGTGGTGGTAAAGATCCAAAAAGACCGCCCCCTGGGCGTCGGGCGCATGGGAAATCCCATACCGCTGCAGGCGTTAAAACTGGAAGCCCATTCGCTAAGTCTATTTGCCCATAAAGAAGAAGGTCCATTGGTCCGTTGCTTGTTTCATCAACGTGGAGAAACCACGCCACCGCTGTTTTTCTGCAAACGGGTGCAGCAGTATTTTCATCCCCAATGTCCCGATTGCGGCTGTTTACTTCGCGACTGCAGGGACGAAAGCCTGCTACAGTCGGCCGGCCTGCCATCATATGCCAGCAGTGAACACCGTTTCCTGGCTTGCCCTCAGTGCAGTCATAACGCCGATAAAGTGATGTTTTACAGCAATAGCACGGACCGTCAGAAACACCCTCGGGTTCAGGACCGTTGGAAACTGATTCAGGCAATGGGCAAAATCGTCGCCAAGGATGTGGCGGCCAAAATGCCCTGTCACAAGTGCCAGTACCGTCAAACCTGCTATGACGGTAAGGGCGGCGATGCCGGCAGCCTGCTGGTGCCGCTTGCTTTTCATGACTTCCATGTCAGCATACACGAGTGGTTACCACTGCGCTTTGACGAGTTTACCGACATGCTCGGCGGCAAGCCTTGGCAAGCGGTGCTCGAAGAGCTGCAAAGCCAGTTTCAAGTGGATCGCTTGGCGGTATTGCAACAATCACGTGCCCTACAGCCGTTCTCCGGTTTTATCAGCATCGGTGGGCATAAGGACCGCCTTGCCTTGGAGGTACTGTATGGTAAACTCAATGTGTTTTTACAGTTATGCCGCTCAGTCAGGCAAATACATCATCATTTAAAACGCCCCGTCTACGATTTAAATCCGGACAATATCTGGTTGCAAAGTTACGATAACGGCCAGGTTCCCTCCTACTGGGTGATGCGTCTAAGAATAGCCAATTTGGACAACGCCATATCGCAACAACAGGCCGCCCAGTTGACGCCGGTAATCCGGGGGCAGGGGGAGTCCAGCCTGTATATTCATCCCGCGCTGCTTCAATCGGCGGGTAATGAACGCAGGCCGGGACGGTTGACCATCACCCAACTGCAGGGTGACAATACCCAGACGCGTATGCAGGCCATCATGGATACCGGCCTTTACCGCCAGGATGATTCGGTAAGTCGCTTGCAGCTGATTTTCGGCCGTTCACAAGGGTTTCAAAAGGAATTCGCGTTGGATGCCGCGGTGGTCCAGCGTCAGCAGAATCGTTTATTGTTGCAGGCCGATTTGACCGCAGTCAAGTTTTCGCCGGCGGATCTGTCACAGATGCAGGCCGTCGCTTCTATTCCCGGTATGGAAGTGCAGTATCAAGTCGTGCACGCTTTTAACGACACCCTGGATTTTTTCAGCCTGGGCATGTTGTTGTTTCGGGCATTGCTGGTTAACAAGGAACAGTCCATTGCCATGGTCAGTGATCATATCAATACCTTAAGCAAGCAATGGGCGGCTGCAACGGACAAAAATGCTTTTATTGCAGCCTGTGCCGAACAACCGGTTATGCAGGTTAGGCATATTTGGTATGAACCTCAAGAGACATTCCTGCCTTTGAGCATCTGGTGCCCCTTGTTGACGTTGGGCTTTGAATTACTGCACGCCGGTCCAGAGCACAATATGGATCAAGTTGTGCAAATGACTGAAACCATTACGAATCAATTGCGGCATGCCTTGTTTCATGAGCCCGCCGGCATGCACCAGGATATGTATCAAGTGTTGTCGGAAGTGATCAATGATCCTAACTGGATTAAACAACTTCAGATTACTTCTACGGCAGCGCCGGGTGCCGTCCAGGCGCCAGCTAAGCATGCTACTGTCAATCGTCCGGTCAAACGTCCGGAAAAGCCGCAGAAACCCAAGCCGCAAACAAGCCATGATGTCAAGCCGCAATGGCCGACGGGTGATGAAACCATCGGGCCCAGGGTGGAAAAGCCTGTCTGGCCGTCCGATATGCCCAAAAAAGAAAACCCCGCCTGGCCCACGGCGTCCACCGATGAGACCATGGGCCCCACTCCCGTGGTTCAACCGGTACCCCAGGATATGATGGAGCAAACCATTATCATGGCCGGGCGTATGGCCTCTGCAACAACCCATGATAAAAATGCAGTCGACGATGATTTGTCCACCCAGATGTTTAGTGCGCTTGAGCGAACCATAAAAAGCACCGGCGACGATGATTACGATACGCCGCCACGAATCGACATGAACACCACTGTTGACGTATCCTCTGAGCCGCAGCGTCGGGGGCAGGATGCAGGCAGAAAAACGGCGCGGCCCAACAATCCGCCGCCGCAGCCCCCCCCGCCGCGCCATGAACCTGATCCGGTGTGGCGTCAGGATACGCTGGATTCGACCGTGATAGTGGGCAGGGATAAAATCGATGATGGTCCGCAGCATCCGCCCATTGACGATAGTATTGACCAGGAACTGCCGCCGCCACCGATTGATTTTAGTGATCTTCCCGAAGTGGAAAAAACAGTCATTTTACAAAAAAGTCCCAGCGCGGGCGGTCCTGCTCAAAACGGTTTTCAGGATGTTGATCAAACATTTGATCGGACCCGTGATAACGGAACGGACAATTTTCGCGGCGTGGACCAAACTATGGACCAGACCTTTCAGCCGTCCAGCGGTTTCGGTAGTGACGATGACGACGATGACGACGATATCGACAACACCATTATTATCCGTCCCGAAAAAGAATGAGCAATACGCCCTCAACCACTGAATTGGATATGTTTTTACGGCGGGCCTATGTCCATGCCCAAGGTTTACCGGAGGCGCAAAAACGCCAGGTATTGAAACTATGCCTGGCCTACTTATGTAAAGACGTCGGCTGGTCGCAGCGCCAGTCCATGGTTGAGGGTTTGGCGGCCCAGTATGGTATTCGGGTTCAAGGCGAACCGCAGCAGCAGGGAGAAGTTTCCAGCGTGCCCCCGGCATACACGGCCCAATTATTAGCGAGTTTTTACGGTGATAACCTGCCTGATGAAAGCGCAGACGTATTGTTTGAGCGCATGCTCGAAGGACTCGATAGTGGTCTGCGCCGGGTTTGTCAACTGGGAGGCCGTAAATCCATACCATGGTCGGTGATGCTGCGCCGTGGTGAATCGGCGCTTGCACGTATGGACGACGCCATGCAAACGGCTGCAACCCAGTCATTTGAGCGCTTATTAAATGCCTTGGATCCCATTGGCGCAAGGAAACATACAGAACGGAAAAAATGGCATTTTACGCCGTTGTATAAATCCGAACTCTATGATTCGATTGTGGAAAAGTTTAAGCAGTTGAAAGCCTATCACGACAAGGGTAGATTGGTACGCGATTTCAGGTCCCTGTACCGTGATCACTGTAAACAAAATTCAAAAAAGACGGAGTCATCATGAAAGCAGTATTACGTGTCATCACGTTGTTGGGTGTTGCGGGAATGTTAAATGCATGCGTGATGCAGCAAACATCCGGAGACAATTTAAAGTATGCAAAAAAAGCAATCGACGTCAGCATCGCCTGTTCCCATGATTGTAATTATTATGCAGGGCAGCCTCATACCGTTTATTTAACTTTCTATGAACTGTCCCAACCGAACATGTACAATCGCATGCTCGGCAGCCAGGAGGGTATTGCCCAGTTAGTCGCAGGCGGGGAATTCGATAAAACCGTGCTTACCCATCAGAGTGTCGTGATTCAACCGGGAGAATTTCGTCAGGTCCTGCTTGACCGGGTCGAAGGTGCCCGTTATCTTTCCATTATTGCCGGCTACCGCAGCGGCAATCCACGTACTATAAGTAGGGTTTACCCGGTTAATCTACAGAAAACCATTACGTTTTTCTGGCGTGACTTGGACAAAACCGCAAAAATGCGCGTTAATATGCGATTAGGGCGTGAGGGTATGCTACGCTTAACAAATACAAGGCGTTAGAATAAGGATAATCATCATATGGATAACCGGCCGATTTATTGGCACGAAGGTTTATTCCTTCGTCAGCAGCATTTTCAACAGCAAGATCTGTTTAATCAAAGTCAGCGTAACAGTCTGTTTGGGCTGTCGATGCCGTATGCCTGGGGGTTGACCCGCTTGAGTGTGGTACAGTCAGCGCTTAACAATCAGATTTTTGAACTCGAAAATTGCGAAGTATTGTTCCAGGACGGCACCATTGTGTCATTCCCCGGTAATGCTCAATTGAATTATCGGTCGTTTGACGGCAAATGGGATGCCTCAGGCGGTCCGCTGCCGGTGTATTTGGGTTTGCGTAAGCTCAATCAGGGCGAATCCAATGTGGATGTGGCGGGCGATGTTGAAGCGCCGTCCGCCAACGCGGATGTGCATATGATCAACAGGCTTTGGTTGTCCGCGCGAACATCCCCCACGTTTGACCTGTACGCCGATCGCCAGCAGGAAGGCATTCAGTTTTTATACTACCACTTGGCAATATTTTTTGGCGCGGAGTCCACCCAGGCGGTGGATTACCATTTGATCAAGATTGCCGAACTGGAACGGTTCGGCAATGAAGTTAGACTATCCGATGAGTATATTCCACCCATGCTCAACGTGGCCGGCTCACAAGGCTTGCAACGCCTGCTTAGGGATATCAAAGAGCAGTTGACATCGCGGGCGCGGGAATTGGCCTTGTATAAAAAGGATATGAGCGACGGCTCCATTCCCAGTCGGGATATTGCCTTTCTAATGGCGCTGCGAACATTGAACAGGTATGTGCCGCTGATTCATCAATATTCGGAATTGAGCCAGGTTTTACCGTGGGATTATTACGGTCTGCTGCGGCAAATTGTCGGTGAGTTGTCCACCTTTTCCAAATCGTTCTATTTGTTCGGCGGTTTGCAGGAAAGTACCACTGATGGATTACCCGCGTATCGTCATGAAGACATATATACCTGTTTCCACCTGGCTACCAACACCATCAGCGAATTGCTGAATGAGTTGACGGCAGGGCCCGATTACAGTGCACGCCTCATGTTTGACGGTACCTATTTTGCGTCGGAGCTGAGCGATCGTATTTTTCAGGGTAATAATCGCTTTTATCTGCGTGTGCGTGTGGAAGGCAGCGATGACTCGGTGGTGGCCGAATTGCAGACTACCGCTAAATTATCGTCGCGGGAATATTTGCCGATTATCATTGCCCGCGCGCTGCCCGGTGTGGGCGTAAACCATCTGTCCACGCCGCCCAACGAATTACCGCGCCGCAGTGACAGTGTTTATTTTGAAGTGGATCCTCACAGTGATGCCTGGTTACCGGTTCGCGATGGCGCCAATATTGCCATCTATTTTGATAATCCGCCCGGAAATGTCGACATTGAGTTGTTGGTGGTCTACGGCTGATGAATGCGCCCGCGCAACCCCAAATCGGAGCCATCAGCAAATGTTTTGTAGACGTAGTGGCCTATGTCGTATTGTTTAAGAAAACCTGTTCGCAAAAACAACAGGAATTCGCCGATATACAAAATCAAATACGCCAATTGCTGTCCAACAGCGCGACCATTTCGCGTGACCGAAAAATAGATCCGCGGGACTATGACGATGCACGTTTTGCCGTGTGTGCCTGGATCGATGAGACCATGATGAACATGCCGTGGGTGCATCGTGGGCAATGGCAGCGTTCCTTGTTGCAGACGGAGTTATACGCCACGACCAACGCGGGCGAGGAATTTTTCGAACGTGTCAATCGTTTGGGTCAGAACCAAAACAGTATTCGGGAAGTCTATTACATGTGCTTGTGTTTGGGTTTTATGGGACGCTACTGCCATCCCGGCGATGAAATCATGCTTGGGCAATTGAAAATGTCCAATATCAATTCCTTGTTGGGCCCGCGTGGAACCCTGGATCACTATACACGGGAAGCCATGTTCGATTGTGCCTATGATTCCCTGGACAAGGAACGCCGTCCGTTTGAACCCATAAAAAAATTATCAACGCTTTTCTCCGGTCATCTGTTTATGTTTCTGATCCCGGCCATACTGCTTATCGCGCTGTTTCTTATTTTCAATTTTGTCCTGGACGGAGTTAAAGATAACCTGCTGATTCATTTGGTTGGAGATTAACACTTCCGTGCTGACTGTATTAAAGTGGATACTTTTTATAATCGTTTTAGTGGTGCTGGGACTTCTGTCTTTTGCGACTGCTTACGTGTTCAGTTGGCCGTGGTGGTCAGCATGGGTGGTATTTGTCGTCCTGTTGAGCGTGATCGCGCTGGGCATTGTTACCATACGGGGCGTGATCGCCTGGAATAAACGGCGTAATTCCGAAGAATCCCTGGAAATGCGCCGCCAGGTCAAAGAGGAACGTAACGTTATCTGGTCACGCCGGTCCGGCTTGACGCGGCAATGGCGGCAGATGATCCGCCAACTGCATCGATCAAAATTTAAGACCCGCGGTAACCCGGTGTATGCCTTACCCTGGTATTTGATGCTCGGGCCTTCTCAAGCGGGTAAAACAGCTGCAATCAAGGCCAGCAAATTATCGGTTCCGTTTGGCGGTCAAGCGGGCGGAAAAGAAAAAGGCTATGTGGGTGGTAGCCGCTGGTGGTTGCTGGAAGAAACACTGGTACTGGATATTCCCGGCAGCTATGCGTTTCATCGCAATCCCGGTGACCGTGCCGAGTGGCGGCAGTTCCTGTCTTTGCTGAATCGCCACCGCAAGGACATGCCGATTAACGGTGCCGTGTTAACCATTTCCGCCGATTTGCTGCTTAACAGCGGTGATGATGAATTGCGCGAGCATGCGGTGACACTACGCGAGCGCATGGATGATATGGTGCAACGCCTGGGTATCAATTTTCCAGTCTATGTCCTGGTTACTAAATGCGACCAGGTGCAGGGGCTGGCCAAATTTTTTCAACATTTTCCAAAACAAGTCTACAACCAGGCCATGGGCGTGCTCAATGACCGCTATGCGGAGCAAGGTGTACCGGAGCGTTTTCTGGCCCGGGCATTTCGACGTATTGGCCGTCGTTTGGATCGCCTGCGGTTGACCATGCTGGGAAATACCGATCCCGTGCAAATTGACGCCAGGGATTTTGTCTTTCCCGAGGAATTCCGATCGCTGGAAAAACCGCTGCAAATCATGGTCAAACTGGTATTTGAAAAGCGCAGTTTCCACGAAAGCCCGTATTTTCGTGCCATCTATTTTTCCAGTGCCGAACAGGCTGGCATGCCGTTTTCCAGCATATTACCCAATATCGGGTTTCCGGAAGAAAACCTGCCGTTGCCCAGTGGACAGCTTAGTTTTTTCCTGCGGGATTTTTTCGGTAAGGTTCTGCGGACGGATAAGAACCTGGTTGCACCCACCCGCCGTGCTTTGGGTTTGGCTTCAATGACCCAAAATGCCTGGGCCATGGGTTGGATAGTGTTAAGCATCATCCTGGGGATTTTGTTAAGTACCAGCTTTACCCGTAACCTGACGGTGCTGCGTCAGGCCGCCGGCGAAATTCCCGCCACCGTGAGCGTGGCCGGAAACTTTGACCAGGATATTCAGAATCTGGATCGTTTCCGGGCTGCCATCTACAAACTGGTGCAGCGCAACAAGGACTGGTGGTCGCCCGCACTCATGCTTACCCAGAGTTGGGATGTGGAAGACAAGCTTACTGCGATTTACTCCAAGCAATTTTATGACTTTATCCTTATGCCGGTGGATCGTGATATTCTTAAAACGGTTAAACGGCTGAACAAGCGATCCGAACCCACGTTTATCGCCAAATATATTGACCTGTTTTCCAAGCGCATCAATTTGTTGGATAAAGTCCGTAACGATGACGACCGTGAATTGGAAAACTATGTTGGTACCTTGCCGGATTTTGAAGTCATGTTGGGTAAAAAACGCGTGCCCAACAATCGCAGCAAAAATCCGTCACGTATGCGTGATACCTACAGTGCCTATTTACTGTGGGAGCAGGATGGTCGGTTTCTGCAAGCTGAATACGAGCGCCAAAAAGTCAACCTGCAGGGTATCCTGTCACAGGACGATTTGGGTTTGAACTGGTTGACCGCATGGGCGAATATTCAGGAAACGCTAAAAGATATTACGCTACGCGAATTTTGGGGTAATGATTTGCCCGGCCATCCCGTGCGAGTTCGCAGGGCATTTACGCCAAAGGGATATGCGGCTATCAAAGTGTTTATCGAGCGAATGGAGGAAGTTCAGGTAGCCAAGGAGATTCTGGTCATTGCTCGGGAGGAATTCGAAAAACGCTATCGAAGCCAATATCTCATGGAATGGGAAAATTTCCTGCGCGAATTCCACCGCGGCGAAGAACTGTTTAAAAACCGGGAGCAACGCCTGGAGTTGGCCACGCAAATGTCTACCCAGGACTCACCGTTTAAGAAACTGTTCGAATTAATCGGTGGCGGTCTCATCCAGGAAAAACTCGGCGGGGGGGTATTAAAACCGCCCATTGATCTGGCTAAGAACAAAGAAACGTTGCCTTATTGGGTCACGCAATTTGCAACATTTAAAAAATTGCAACAGCCCACCTATCAGAAGGTACTTAAGGGAGAGAGTACCGGTGCAAGAATCCCTGGCTTGCGCAAGCTGGATTCACTGAAGCGAAGGTTTGGTTCGGTGATCAGCCAACAGGCGCAAATACGCAGAGACCGTAAGGCGTTGGAATTTGTCGAAGGTTATTTGTCAACTATCGACATCATGTCCGATACGGCTGTCGCCAGTACGGCAGCCTTTGAGACGGCAAAAAAATCGTTTGCCAAGGCCAAGGCCGTGGTCACCAAGCCTTCCGAAACCGTGCTGCTGAATCGATGGAGCCAGCGTAAGCTGAAACAGACGTTGACGGTTTCCGGTCATCCGGAAGAGGAGGTGTTTTGGAATCTGATGGACGATCAATTCCGTATCCTTTGGGATATCATTTTGGATGAGGCGGAACGTCATCTCCAGGAATTGTGGGAAGAAGAGGTTATGGCCCAGGTACAAAGTATGGAACCCAAGGACAAGCGGGATACCTTGATAGGCGAGGCCGGCAAAACCTGGGAATTTCGTGATAAATATGCAAAAGATTTTCTTGAAACCAGAGGCGGTGCTTACCGGCCGAAAATTCTGTATAAGGAAAGCGTGCATTTTACACAGGCTTTTCTTGATGTGTTGACCAAAGGTAAAATCACGATCCGTCAAGCCAAAAAAGAATGTCCGGTGACTATTGCAGCGCTTCCCACAGATACCGACCGTACGGCCGTGGTCAGGCCGTTTCGAACCGACCTGACTTTAAAATGTGAAACGGAATATAAGCTGATCAATTTGCAGAACAATCCTCTTGGTAAAGCGTTTGTTTGGACCGAAGACGGCTGCGGTAAGGTTGAATTGGCTATTTCCGTCGGTACCCTGGTTTTGAAAAAGGAATACGAAGATTTTGCAGCCTTTCTGCGGGACTTTCGCCACGGCGGTAGCCGAACCTTTAGACGGCTCGAGTTTAGAGCCAATGCCGGGCAATTGACCGGCTATGGCGTTAATCGAATCATAGTGAAATATAATTTTCGCGGTCAGCAGTGCGTGCTGAATCGACAAGTACGCAAACAAAAGCTACCTCCCGCCGTTATTGTAAGAGTTAAATAACATGCCTGATGAAGTCACACAAAGCAGCGAGCAACCAAGCCCGGAGGAAACCACTGAGGCAAACCAGCCCGAAGCCGGTGCAGGCGACCCGCCAACGCAAGCCGTATCCGAGGAACCTGCTCAATCCGAGTCGGAACCACCACCCCCCGCGGTTGATCCTTTTGATAATGATTTTGCCGACTATACAAGTATTCTTGCGGAGATCCCGGGGGACAATCCTTGTGGTGACGGTCGCGCTGCGCGCTACGAGCCTGTGTATGATGAAATCGACGGCGAAATCGGAAAATTACTGTCCTTGGACCCTGAAGTGTTTGTGGATTGGGGCAAGGTTAAAATTCTTGCGGCCGAGTTTTTAACCAAACATGCCATCGACTTGCTGGTGGTCTGTTATTTCTGCCATTCGATGTTTGTTAAGCACGGCTATCCAGGATTGATAGCCGGCTTTGCTACCGTCAACGCGATGATGGAAAAGTATTGGGATAATCTTTTTCCGCCGGTCAAACGGGTTGCCGGCCGGGTTGCCGCGATTGAATGGCTAGGCGCCCGTTTGACTGCCGATTTTAAAACCCGTAAACCCGGAAAATCCGATTTAAAAATCATTCACGTGCTCGCCGACCAATTGGAAAAATTGGAAGCGACCATGCATGAAAAATTTACCGAAAATTCGCCGGATTTGGCCGAAGTCCGCCGCGAGATAAACAAGATTGTGCAAGAGCAGCGCAGAGCGGAAGAAGAGATCAAAGCCGCTCGGGAAAAACAGAAACAGCAGGTGGAGGCTCGCGCCAAGCAGTCGGAATCCCTCGCGCAGCTAGGGGGTATGCCCGCCGGTGGTACGGGTGAAGCAGCCGGCGGTGCAAGTACATCGGTAAGCTTTGAATCCGACGCCGCGGTCAAGGATGCATTAAACGCCGTGCAAGGCGTATACAAAAACATCGCGTCCTATTTTCGAGACAAGGATTTAAAGGATCCGCGTGGTTACTATTTCAATCGATGCGCCATGTGGATGACCATTCTGGAACTGCCGCCGGAGAAAAACGGCAAAACACTGTTGCGTGAACCGGGTAAAGCCCAGGCGCTTGCCAAAGCCGTGGAAGAGGGTAATGCTGACGCCGTCTTAAAAAACGTGGAAACCGCCTTATCATCCTCACGCTATTGGCTCGGCGGAAATCGCTTGGCCTGGAAAGCCTTGGAAAAACTTGGTCCGGCGTATGAACCGTGCCAAGCCGTGGTGGCATCCATGCTGGGAGCCGTTACCGCTCAATACCCCGCGTTGATGACAATGAAATACGCCACCGGTAATGCTCTGGTGGATGATGAAACCAAAATGTGGATGGACGAAGTACTGGCGGCTGGTTCCGGGGGCGATGGCGCTTCCCTGGGAGGCGGAAGTGGCGGGGAGCCATGGAAGGCGGTCTACAGCGAGGCCAAATCCATGGCGGTTGGCGGGAAATTTGCCGAAGGTTTAAAGCTGTTCAAACAGGGTCAGGCCTCGGCTGGCTCAAAAAGGAATAATTTTGTATGGCGGATTTTTCAGAGTCGGTTTACTCTGGAAGCCGGGCAGTTGGAGCTGGCGATCGGCCAATTGGAGGCCTTGGACCATCAAGCACAGGACTTTGGGCTGGATGAATGGGAACCTGACCTGTCGGTGGAGGTTGCAAGACTGCTCTTGAGATGCTACTCTAACTATCTGAAAAAGTTAAAAAAACCACTTCCAGGACTGAGCGAAAAAATGGAACATTTGTATCGCCGGATCTGCAGGCTGGATATAAATACCGCACTGAAGATCGAAGACAAACCATGGCAGGTCTAACTTATGGTAAACTGGTATGATTTGATGGGTAAAGCTTATCAAGCTAAGAACATGAGGAGCTATTAAAATGGCAAAAGAAGGTTCCGTTGCGCCGAAAGAACGTATCAATATAGTGTACAAACCAGCCACCGGCGGCGCCCAGGAGGAAATTGAGTTACCGTTAAAGATCATGATGATCGGTGACTATCTGGGTCGCAAAGACGACAGGGCTATTGAAGATCGTGAGCCTATCAGTATCAATAAAGACAACTTTAATGATGTTATGCGCGGCTTGGATTTGAAGTTGGACTTTACCGTTCAGGATACCTTGACCGGTCAGGCCGACAGCGAGATTCCGGTACACCTTCGTATAAGTGATATGAAAGATTTTTTGCCCGACAGCATCGCCCGGCAAATTCCGGACATCAATAAGTTGCTTGAATTGCGTGATGCGTTGGTGGCTCTTAAGGGCCCGTTGGGGAATGTGCCGACTTTCCGTAGAAAGCTTGAAAGCATCATTACCGATGAAGCCACCCGTAAGAAAATTCTTGATGAAATTAAAGTCGATGAAGGTGGCGAAGAGGAACCCAAAGAGGGTGATTAGTGAAAACCACCATGCCTTCGGGTGAGCAAGCTGAGCGCGGTGCAACATCAGGTCTTTGGGAAGCACCGTTGCCCATTGGATTGATTGCTGGCTGACCTCGGTAAATAGTTGAAGAATTAAATGCCATTGATGGTTGCGGTGAAGAAGAAAACGAAGAGGAAAATTAATGTTCATGACCCTGTTTAAGTTATTGGAGGTGCCACATGGCCGATGCTGACGAAGCCAAGCAAAGCGGAGATGCCGCTACAGAAGAGAAGGAAGGCTCACTACTTGATCAAATCATGGATGAGACCCGGCTGAATCCTTCGGAATTCGCTTATGATATGACCAAGCGCGGTGTCGAGTATCTGGTCGCAAAATTGGCTGGAAGCCAGCGAACCGGGGAAAAGATTGACAAAAGCACCGTGGACCGGGTTATTGCCGAGTTGGATGCCAAACTCAGCCAACAAATGGACCAGGTTTTGCATCACGAGGCGTTTCAAAAACTGGAGTCGGCTTGGCGTGGCTTGAAGTATACGGTTGAGCACACCGATTTTCGGGAAAACATCATAGTAGAAATGCTCAATGTTACCAAAGAAGATATGTTGGACGATTTTGAGGACTACTCCGGCGATGTGACCAAGTCCGGATTGTACCGGCATGCATACACCGCTGAGTACGGTGTATTTGGTGGTCAACCGGTGGGTGCTATTATCGGTAACTACGAGTTTTCCCAGAATCCCCAGGACATGAAATTGCTTGGCTTTATCGCCAGCGTATCAGCCATGTCGCACGCACCGTTTATCGCGGCGGCGAGTCCAAAATTCTTTAAGGTGCAAAGCATCGAAGAACTTCCAAACCTTAAAGACATCAAGTCGATCCTTGAAGGTCCGGAATATGCCAAATGGCATTCGTTCCGTGAAAGCGAAGATGCGCGTTATGTGGGATTGACATTACCGCGTTTTCTTATTCGTTATCCTTACGGTGAAGAGACCAATCCGGTTCGTTCGTTCAAATACGAAGAAAACGTGCATGATTCCCATGAACATTATCTTTGGGCTAATACATCATTCGCATTTATTACACGATTAACCGAGAGTTTTGCCAAGTACCGTTGGTGTCCGAACATCATCGGCCCGCAAAGCGGTGGTGCAGTATTGGATTTGCCGGTGTATACCTACGATTCCATGGGACGAACGGAATCCAAGATTCCTACCGAAGTATTGATTTCCGATCGCAAGGATTTTGAGCTTTCCGATGAAGGTTTTATTCCGCTGACTATGCGTAAGGGTTCAGACAACGCTTGTTTTTTCTCGGCAAACTCCGCGCAGAAGCCCAAATTTTTTGGTAACACACCGGAAGGCAAGGATGCGGAAACCAACTATAAGCTCAGCACTCAGCTGCCTTATATGTTCGTGATCAACCGGCTTGCCCACTACATCAAGGTGCTCCAGCGTGAGCAGATCGGTAGTTGGAAAAACCGCACCGACCTGGAGCGAGAGCTTAATACCTGGATCAAGCAATATATGACCGACATGGATAATCCTACACCACTGACACGCAGCAAACGTCCATTGCGTAAAGCCGCTATCAAGGTTGAGGATGTCGAGGGCGATCCTGGCTGGTACCGGGTGGCTATTGAGGTGATGCCTCATTTTAAATATATGGGCGCGTCGTTTACTTTGTCCTTAAAAGGCAAACTGGACGCATCGTAAGCGAAGTCCGATAACTCGTAGAATTTTCCGGGCTATGGGCTAACATCCACCGGTATAAAGGGTCTCATGACTTTCGAACGCAGTTTGCTTGAGCGTATAGCGAATCCTGAGGACAGTATCCGCCGGTTGGACATTGATCCACGCCGTGTCGCCGAATCTGTTTTACGGAATCTGCGCGATATGCTGAATACGCGTATGCTGACCAGTAAAGCCAATGAGGAGTACGGGTTACCGGATTTCAATGACTTAATAACACGTTTTCCCGATGCTATTCATGAATTGCGTCGGGCCATAAAAACATGCATCGAAAAATTTGAACCAAGGCTTAACCGCGTTATAGTAAATTATGTTCCTGATGAAAATAACCCGTTGGCATTGCGATTCGAAATCAATGCCCAATTGGTCATAGGCGGTTCGGTTTGGTATGAAACGATGCTGGACGCTGACGGTCGCGCTAATATTAGAGGATAACAATGGCGCTAGATGATTTTTTCCGGGAAGAACTGGTCTACTTCAATGAAATGGGCGAAGAGTTCGCCCGAGCCTTTCCCAAGTTGGCGCCCAATTTATCCCGTAAAGGTCAGGACCCTGATGTGGAGCGTTTGCTGGAAGGTTTTGCCTTTATGGCGGCGCGCATTCGGGAAAAACTTGATGACGAATTGCCCGAGCTCACACATACGTTGTTATCGTTGTTGTGGCCTAATTTTTTACGGCCTTTACCTTCCTGTTCGATTTTACAGTTTACACCCCTACCCAATGCGATCACGGAAAAACAGCGCGTACCGCGCCATGTCGAAGTGGACTCCGTTCCGGTGGAAGGGACCTCGTGCCGGTTCCGTACAGCCTATGATGTCGATTTACTGCCGCTGAATATTACCGAAGTTGAATTGATAAAGCGCGGCGCGGCACCGGTGCTGACCATGCGCTTTGAAATATTTTCCGGTGCGGCATTGGACCAGATTGCTTTTGACAACCTGCGTTTTTATATTCATGGTGACTTTCATCTCGCCCAGACATTGTACCTTTATCTTTTTCAGTTTCTTCGTGTTATCAATGTCAAAGTGCAGACTGAACAAGGTTCGCAGGGGTTTACGCTACGCCCTGAAATGTTACAACCTGTAGGTTTTGGGGATGATGAAGACCTGGTTCCGTATCCTGAAAATTCATTTCACGGTTACCGGTTGTTACAGGAGTTTTTTGTATTACCCGAAAAATACCATTTTTTTCAATTGAGCGGGCTTAAACCCATATCCACTCTACCGTCGGCTACCGCATTTGAAATCGAATTCGAGTTCAATAAACCTATCGAAGACAGCATACGGGTGGAAACCAACAACATACGTTTGTACTGTACGCCGATCATCAATATTTTTAAGCGTGATGCGGATCCCCTTCGTCTGGCGCATCAGAAGCAGGAATATATTATACGGCCCTCGGGCGGTAACTTATTGCATTATGAGATTTTCAGTATTGATAACGTTATTGGCTGGATACAGGGTAGTGGAGAAAAGCACCGGTATAATCCGTTTTTATCGTACCAGCACGGTGTACAGTTTCAAGGTGATGAGGAAGCCTATTATAAGATCAAAACGACTCCGTCGGTTCTTGGGCGGGGAATGGACAGCATCATTTCCTTCGTCAACGCCAGTGATGAGCGCAGTACGCCGGTGACGGAAACCATCTCCATTGAGTTAACTTGTACCAACAGGCAATTAGCTGAAAAGCTTCGCGTCGGTGATATCTCCAGGGCTACGGCCACATCGCCGGAAGTGGCGAAGTTTGAGAATATTATACCACTGACCTCATCCGTTCCCCCGCCGATGGGCAAGGGTCTGCATTGGATGCTGATTTCCAATTTGTCACTGAATTTTAATTCACTGGCCAATGTGGAATCCCTGCGGTTGATGTTATCGACTTATAATTTTCACGCCCAATACGATGAAACCCGAAAACGGGTCAATGAAATGCGGATGCAGGGTATTGAAAGTATCAATGTCAGTCCCGTGCAATACCTGTTTAAGGGGACCCCCATTCGCGGATTATGCACCCGCCTGACTATGCGCAGCAGTAAGTTTGGTGGTGATGGTGAAATGTATCTGTTTGCCAGCATTTTAAATGAGTTTTTTGCACTTTATAGTACGGTCAACTCGTTTAATCAGCTGATTCTACGTAACGTCGAACGCGGAGAAGAATACCGTTGGAAACCCAGATTGGGCCGACAGCCACTGATATAACGCCGGAACAAGCCAAGTTATTGCAGGCGTTCACCGAACAATGCAGGGGCTATTCGTTCTTCCAGATGGTGTGGCTGATCCATAAAATATTTCCGGGTGCCTCGGCGGTCGGTGGTTCAGGACCGTTTTCCAAAGAACCTATTCGATTTCGTGCCAATGCCAGCCTTGCGTTCCCGATATCCGATGTCGAGTCGCTTTCCCAGGACGAAAAATTCCATCGATTGCTGATGACCGTCAATTTTATGGGATTGTACGGTCCGGCATCACCGATGCCGGCGCATTTTACCGAGAACATTGTCTGCTATGATCCCGAGCACCACGATGTTCGACACTTTTTGGACATGTTTCACCATCGATTTATATCCTTGTTGTACCGGGCCTGGCAGAAATACCGTTACTTTTTTGTTTATAAAGAAGGTGGTCAGGACTATTTTTCCAATTGGATGTTTGCGCTTATTGGCGTCGGTGATCCCAAGCTGCGCAAGTTCAGTTCCATTCAATGGATCAAACTGCTGCCGTTTATCAATTTATTGTCAGTGCGTTCACACTCGGCTGACACGCTCAAAGCGATATTGAGTAAGTATTTTGGCGGTACCCAGGTCGGTATTGAAGAATGCATCGGGAAAATGGTGCATATTGATGAATCCCAACAGAATCAAGTCGGCGTGTTAAATGCGACATTGGGGCAAAACTGTCTGCTGGGAAGCAAAGTGTTTGATCGCAGCTCCAGTTTTAAACTGGTGCTGGGGCCGATGGATTACGAGCATTACCGGTATTTTCTGCCTCATGGCAGATACCACCGTCCGCTTAGGGAATTGGTGCGCTTTGTACTGAATGATCCATTGGCATTTGATGTTGAACTGGTTTTAAAGGGCGGGCAAATCCCACAACTTCGCCTGCAGCATAATAACTCGTGCCAACTGGGTGGTTCAGCCTGGCTGGGCGAGCGACTTGTTGAAGAAATGGTGATCAATCAAATTGGCTATACATAGCGGAGACTGACATGATAGACGTGGATCTAAAGTCACTATTTAAAACCCTTAACCCCCACTGTGTTGGAATCATGGAAGCGGCTGCCGGCCTATGTGTATCGCGCAGCCACTACGAAGTGACCGTCGAGCATGCATTGCTGAAGATGATTGAATACCCGGAGCACGACGTGCAGATTATACTGCATCACTACGGTGTGGATCCGTCCCGCGTGCAAAAAGTTCTGCAGGTTGCCATCGAAAAATTTAAATCCGGTAATGCCGGCAAGCCGGTATTTTCGCCCATGTTGATCGACTGGATGAAAGACAGTTGGTTGCTGAGTTCCATTGAGCTGAATTTGGCGAAAATCCGTTCCGGCAGCATGTTGGCCACGCTGGTACACAATCCTTACCGCTATAGCCAGGGCGATTACGTGGAAATGTTTGAGCGTATACACAAGGATGAATTGCGAACCAGTTTCTTTAATATCACCAATGGCTCCAAGGAAGAACAAACGGCAGTCGATAGTGGGGACGGCAGCGCGCTGTCAGGCGTGCGGCAGCCAAGCGGTGATGGGGCATTGGCGAAATTCTGTATTAATTTTACCCAACGCGCGAGCGCCGGAGAAATCGACCCGGTATTTGCCCGCGACAGGGAAATCCGTCAGATGGTGGATATTCTGGGTAGGCGGCGCAAGAACAACCCTATCCTGGTGGGGGAGGCCGGCGTCGGCAAGACCGCCGTTGTGGAAGGATTGGCGCTGAAAATCATCGAAGGTGATGTTCCCGATTTGCTGAAAAATGTTGAACTGTATGGGTTGGACATGGGTTTGCTGCAAGCCGGCGCCAGCGTCAAAGGTGAGTTTGAAAACCGTTTAAAGTCGGTGATCGCCGAATTGAAATCATCGACCAAACCCATCGTGTTGTTTATTGATGAAGCCCATACCTTGATTGGTGCCGGTGGGCCCGCCGGTGGCGGTGATGCGGCCAATTTATTGAAACCGGCTTTGGCGCGCGGTGAGCTTCGCACGGTGGCCGCGACAACATGGTCCGAATATAAAAAATACTTTGAGAAAGATCCGGCTTTGGCCCGGCGTTTTCAATTGGTTAAGATTGAAGAGCCATCGGTGGACGAGGCGGTGGTGATCATGCGGGGTTTAAGGGAAAAATACGAACAAGCCCATGATATATATATCCGTGACGATGCCATAGCATCGTCCGCCAGTTATGCCGCGCGTTATATCTCCGGACGACAACTGCCCGATAAAAGCGTGGATCTATTGGACACCGCTTGCGCACGGGTAAAAATTTCGCTGTCGTCAAAACCGGAAGATATGGATACCCGTGAACGCGAAATTAAGACTTTGCTTCGTGAGCGTGACGCCATACAGCGTGACATGGATACCGGCGCACGAGAGGATGACGGAAGAGTGGCGGAGTTGAATGCCGAAATCGAGGTGATTCGCTCCGCGGTCAGTCTGATGGAGGAGAAATGGCAGCAGGAAAAAGCCGTGGTGGAGGAAATCCTGGCGATACGGGAAAATTTGAAGCAGGCAGATGGTGAGCAGCGTGCTCCGCTGTTGACGCAGGTGCGCGAGTTGGAACAGAAACTGGCGTCGGTCCAAGGCGATGAAGCACTGGTACATTTCGAAGTGCGTCCCGAAACCATATCCCGGGTGGTGTCCGATTGGACCGGTATACCGGTGGGTAGCATGATTAAAGATGAAGCCAAAGCCATATTGGATTTCGGTAGCAACCTGAAAAAACGCATCAAAGGACAGGACCACGCGGTATACGCCTTGGAAGAAGGCATCAAGGCATCAAAGGCAGGCTTGGGCAATCCCAATACCCCGATCGGAGTATTTTTATTTGTCGGACCCAGCGGGGTGGGCAAAACCGAATCGGCCATTGGACTGGCGGACAACCTGTTCGGCGGTGAACGGTTTCTGGTTAGCATCAATATGTCGGAATTTCAGGAGAAGCATACCGTCTCCCGTTTGATCGGATCGCCACCGGGCTATGTTGGATACGGTGAGGGTGGCGTATTGACCGAAGCGGTGCGTCAACGACCCTATAGCGTGGTGTTGCTGGATGAGGTCGAAAAGGCGGATCTGGAAGTCATGAACCTGTTTTACCAGGTGTTTGACAAAGGCAGTCTTTCCGACGGTGAAGGTCGTGAAATTGATTTTAAAAATACAGTCATTATTCTTACCAGTAATCTGGCTTCGGAAATCATCAGCCAAATGAGTATCGATGACGACAGGCCGGAATTGGACGAATTATCCGCTGCTATCAGGCCCGTGCTAAGCCAACATTTTAAGCCTGCTTTGTTGGCACGTATGCAAGTGGTGCCGTTTTATCCCATCGCAAAAGATGCCATGCAGGAGATTGTGGTATTAAAAATGAACTCTCTCGCACGCCGTTTGCAGGCGAATCAGGATCTCAAGCTGGCATACGAGCAAAACGTGGTTGACCAGATTGCTCAACGATGCACGGAAGTGGAAACCGGTGCGCGTAATATTGATCATATTATCAACCGAAACTTATTGCCGAAGCTTTCCACTGAAATTCTCACCATGCTTGGTAGTGAGGAAACGGCACAAACAATCAATCTGACCATTGACGATAAGGGCGATTTCGGATTTTCCTTTTCTTGAAGCAGCGAATAATCGACGGATAGTGCGATGAGCTGGCTAAAAGATCCACTGCACGCGGTAGAAGAATTTATCAATATATCGACGTCGCTGTCCAACGTCAGTGAACTCGACCAATTACTGGGTGGCTTGTTGTCCGCCGCGCGGCGTCTGACCAGTGCCGATTCCGGCTGGTTTTATATTTTGGATTACGCCAAACGCGATTTATTTGTTACCGTTTGCCAAAGTGAAACAACACCGCTGTATTGTGAAAACTTTCCCAAGGTGTCGTTATACGAAAAACAACATAACGATGACAACCTTACCGCTTATTGTGCATTTACCGGTAATACCGTCAATATTGAGAATATTACTAGCCATGTTGGATTTGATATTGACCAGTTTTTTTCTTTTAAGGAGCAGATCCGCTACGATGTGCAGTCGCTATTGGCGGTTCCCATGCGTAACAGCGAAAGGCATGTGCTGGGGGTGATGTATCTGGCCAATATGATTGAAGAGGATACGGGCAAAATCGTACCGTTTCCGGAGGCCATTGAGGGATTGATAGAGGCCATCGCATCGCAGGCCGAGGTGGCGCTGGATAATGTCTTGTTAATAAAAAAAAACCAGGAACTTATCGGTATATTGGATCATACCAATCGCCGCCTGATTGAGGAAAACAAGTTACTGCGAAGTAAAATACAGGGGCGATATGATTTTTCACAAATCATCGGTTCGAGTGACACCATGCGCAAGGTGTTTGACCTGTTATCACGGGTGCTCGAATCCAATGCGACGGTGCTGATTCGCGGCGAGACAGGAACCGGCAAGGAATTGATTGCCAATGCCGTGCATTATAATAGTCCTCGACGCGAAGGCAAGTTGGTGGCGCAAAATTGCGCGGCATTGCCGGAGAACCTGCTCGAGAGTGAGCTGTTTGGCTATAAAAAGGGCGCATTCAGCGGCGCCCAGGCGGATAAAAGCGGCCTGATTGAAATGGCTGACAACGGTACCTTATTTCTGGACGAGATCGGCGATATGCCGTTGGGGTTGCAGGTTAAACTACTGCGGGTATTACAGGAAAAGGAGGTTCGGCCGTTGGGTTCGGTGGAATCCAAAAAAATCAATGTTCGTATTGTCGCGGCAACCCATTGTGACTTGGAAGAAAAGATCGCCAACGATGAATTTCGCGAAGACCTCTATTACCGACTCAGCGTATTTCCCATTGATATTCCACCACTGCGCGAGCGAAAGGAAGACATTCCGGCATTGTTGCAGCACTTCCTGGTGAATTTTTGCAAGCTTTATGACAAAGATATTGCGCAGTTTTCACCAAGTTCCATGGATGTGTTGGTGCGGTATGACTATCCAGGCAACATTCGCGAGATGCGCAACATTGTCGAGCGCGCGGTACTACTGTGCGTTAATCAAGGCAGTATTTTAGTGGAACACTTGCCCGAGTGTGTTCAGGTTTTAACCAAGCAACGTTTGGTCATTCAACGGCAGGAAGTGATAGCCATTGACAGCGGATCGTTAAAAAACGTCGTTGAAGAATTCGAAGCCCAGGCCATTCGCAATGCCTTGGAAGGATTTAACTGGAATCAGACAAAAACCGCCGCGGCTTTGGGGATAGGCCGGCGTACACTGATCAGCAAAATGAATCGATACAGCATTGAGAGAGGACCACGGCCGGAATCCAGTCATTAGACGGAATTTTTCGCCGGTTCTTTCAGGGTCATTGTGTTCGCTTTGCGGTATGGCATTTATCTCATGCTGGTAAACGCAGTTTTTCATGCGATCTGTGTGCGGACTCTGAGGGTCCGCTGAGTTACCGCTAGAAGCCGTGTTTTGCGGGCATGCACCGCTAAACACGGAGCCGGAAAAACCATGGATGGCTTTTTTCAGTATCCGCTTTTTTCAGTATCCTGCCAGTGCCGCATTGTTATGCCTTTTCTGTTCAAGAGAAATGGTGGTTCTCGGGTTGGTCTCCAGTTGCAATGTCGGCGGATTCCCGTGGGATGCTGGTACCGTCAAGTTGACCTTCGAAGTTGAGAAGTGCCGCAGTCGTCGGCTAAAAAAGACTGATCGTCCGCTTTGAGAGTCCGCCCAATTTTTTTTTGAATTCGATAATGGGATTCGGAATGCCCAAGGCTTTTCCCGCGCAAACAAAGGCTTACCCACGTTTCCGCAAAAAATGATATGCTAGCCGGTTGAAACTTTGGGGACAATAACCACATTACGGCAGGTGTTATGGCGGATTTTCCAAGAATAAAGCGTTTACCACCCTATGTTTTTAATATTGTTAATGATTTAAAAGCAAAAGCGCGAGCACGCGGGGAAGATATCATTGATTTTGGGATGGGAAACCCGGACAGACCGACCCCGGATCACATCGTCGGCAAACTGATTGAGGTGGCCCAACGCAGGGACACCCATCGTTACTCCGTGTCAAAGGGCATTCCCCGTTTGCGCAAGGCGATATGTGGTTGGTACAAAAGGCGTTATCAGGTCGAACTGGATCATGACCGGGAGGCCATTGTTACCATCGGTTCGAAAGAGGGACTTGCGCATCTGGCGTTGGCCTGTATGGGGCCCGGTGACGCCGCCATGGTGCCGGACCCATCCTATCCTATTCATACATACAGTTTTGTCATCGCCGGTGCGGACGTTCGTAAAGTACCTCTGACCCCCGGTGTGGATTTTTTTTCCGAATTGGAACGCACCATCCTGGAATCCTGGCCACGGCCGAAAATGCTGGTGTTGAATTTCCCCGGAAATCCGACAACGCAATGTGTTGATCTGGAGTTTTTCGAGAAAGTCGTTGCCATTGCCAAAGAGCATGGTATATGGGTGGTTCACGATTTGGCCTATGCGGATATTGTATTCGACGGCTACCAGGCACCGTCTATTTTGCAAGTTCCGGGCGCCAGTGACATTGCCGTTGAATTTTTCACGCTTTCGAAAAGCTATAACATGCCGGGTTGGCGGGTGGGGTTTATGTGCGGCAACGCGGAGTTGGTCGACGCTCTTGCACGCATAAAATCCTATCTGGATTATGGTATGTTTACGCCCGTGCAGGTGGCTGCTATTGCGGCTCTGGAGGGGCCGCAAGAGTGCGTCGCGGAAATATGCGAAACCTACCGTAAGCGCAGGGATGTTTTGTGTGACGGTTTAAACAGCGTTGGCTGGATGGTGGACAAACCTGTCGCCACCATGTTTGTATGGGCTCCCATACCGGAAATTTTCCGTGATCTGGGTTCCCTGGAATTCTGTAAAAAACTGTTGGCCGAAGCCAAAGTGGCCGTGTCGCCCGGTGTGGGTTTCGGCAACCACGGTGAAGGCTATGTGCGATTCGGACTGATTGAAAACGAACATCGCACCCGCCAGGCTATTCGGGGTATACGGGATATGTTAAGGAAGTATAATCGTAGCCCCGTGGGCAGCGGCGAAACATAAGCGAAAAGCATGAAGGAGATGGCATTGTTGAAACCCGTGAATGTGGGCTTGTTGGGCCTGGGTACTGTGGGTGCAGGTACCGTTACCGTACTTTCCCGTAACCGGGAAGTGATCGCCGGTCGTGCCGGGCGCGGCATCCAAGTTGTGCAGGCGGCCAGCCGTGACGTGAATAAAATCCGTTCATGCACCCTGGACGGCATCACACTGACCCAGAATGTGATGGCGGTGGTGGAGAGTCCCGATATTGATGTCATCGTGGAGTTGATGGGTGGCGTGGAACTCGCCCGGCAAGCCATATTAAAAGCCATCGCAAACGGTAAACACGTGGTGACAGCCAACAAACACTTGATTGCGCTGCACGGTAACGAGATTTTTCGGGCTGCCCGTGAAAAAGGTGTCATGGTGGCGTTTGAAGCGGCTGTGGCCGGTGGCATTCCCATCATCAAGGCATTGCGGGAAGGTCTGGCGGGTAACCGTATTGAAAGTGTGGCGGGGATAATCAACGGTACCGGTAATTTTATTTTGACCGAAATGCGCGACACACCCAGGGATTTTGCCCAGGTCTTGGCCGAGGCCCAGGCCTTGGGTTACGCGGAGGCCGACCCCGGTTTTGACGTGGACGGCATAGACGCGGCCCACAAACTGACTATTCTGGCATCCATCGCCTTTGGCGTGCCCTTGCAATTTGAAAAAGTCTATACCGAGGGTATCGCCCAGATCACCAGTATGGATGTCAACTATGCCCAGGCACTGGGTTACAGCATCAAGCATTTAGGTATAGCACGGCGTACGCCGCAAGGTATCGAGATGCGGGTTCATCCCACGCTGATACCGTATCGCCGTTTAATTGCCAACGTGGATGGTGTCATGAACGCTGTGTTGGTCAAAGCCGATGCCGTGGGCAACACCTTGTATTACGGCGCCGGTGCGGGAGCCGAGCCGACTGCGTCGGCGATTGTGGCGGATTTGGTCGACGTGGTGCGAACGTTGACGACCGATCCGGAAAACCGGGTTCCGCATTTGGCGTTCCAGCCCGATGCCTTATCCGATACGCCGATCCTGCCCATGGACCAGGTTGAAACCGCCTACTACCTGCGATTACAGGCCCACGATGAACCCGGGGTATTGGCGGAAGTCACACGGATCCTGGCTGATCACCACATCAGTATCGAGGCGGTATTACAAAAAGAACCGGCGGCCGGCGAGTCGTCGGTGCCCGTGATCATGCTTACCCAACGAACACTCGAAAATAATATGAACCACGCCATCGAGCGCATCCATGCTTTGCCCACTGTCATGGGCAAAGTGCTGCGCATACGGTTGGAGCATTTATCCTAACCCAGGCGTCTAAGGAGACTATCATGCCTTTTCAACAACGTTATACCGGTTTGATTAACAAATACCGGGATCGTTTGCCGATATATGAAAGCACGCCGGTGATTAGCCTGAGTGAAGGTAACACGCCGCTGATTCGCTTGCAGAATATCAGCCGGGATCTGCCGAAAATTCAGATTTACGTTAAATATGAAGGACTTAATCCCACCGGATCTTTCAAGGATCGGGGTATGAGCATGGCGGTCACCAAAGCGGTGGAAGCCGGCAGCAAAGCCATTATTTGCGCGTCCACGGGAAACACCTCAGCATCCGCGGCGGCCTACGCGGCACGCGCCGGTATTACTGCGTTCGTATTGATTCCTGAAGGCAAAATCGCCATGGGTAAACTGGCCCAGGCCATGATGCACGGAGCCACAGTGTTGCAGATTAACGGCAACTTTGACGACGGCATGCAATTGGTCAAGCAGGTCGCCGAGCATGCCCCGGTCACTATTGTCAATTCCATCAACCCGTTTCGGCTGCAAGGCCAGAAAACTGCGGCATTTGAAGTGGTGGAGGCGCTCGGCGGCCCACCCGATTACCATTGCCTGCCAGTGGGTAACGCCGGTAATATAAGCGCCTATTGGATGGGCTATAGCGAGTATTTCCATGACGGCATCATCAATCGCAGGCCGCGTATGGCAGGCTATCAGGCGAGCGGTGCGGCGCCGTTTCTGCGCGGCGAGATGATTGACAATCCGGAAACTGTCGCCACAGCTATTCGCATCGGACGCCCCCAATCATGGGATCTGGCATGGCAGGCCAAACGGGAGTCAGAGGGTTGGTTTGCCGAGTTGAGCGACGAGGACATTCTCGCCGGGCAAAAACTGCTGGCGCAAAAAGAAGGCATTTTTTGCGAACCGGCATCAGCGGCTTCCGTCGCCGGTGCCCTGCGTGATATCAAAAACGGTGTCATCGCACCCGGCAGTAAAGTCGTGTGTACACTCACGGGGCACGGACTAAAAGATCCGGATACCGCCATCCAACAATCCGCCGGGACGGTGAGCAATGTTGAGGCTGACTTGGAAGCGGTTCGAAAAACCATTCTTGAAGGAATGGCGTAAACCTGCGTGACTGACATTCATGCACTGGTATACGTGCCGGGTTTGCTGACCCGGGTTCGCGGACATAGCGCGGAGCAGCAATGCCGCGGTATGAAGGCACCTGGCCTTGAGAAGCTGTTAGCGTATTCCAATATCGATGATACAACTGCGGATCCGGCCTACGGCGGATACGAAAATGTATCGGCGCGGCATTTTTTCGGCGACCAGGAATCATTCGCCTTGGCTAAAATGGCATTAGCCGGCGAGCAAAACTCCGGGCGCGACGGTTTTTGGATGCGTGCCGATCCGGTTCGGCTGGTGGCCGACCGTGATCAACTGGTTATGGCCGGTCAGTGGGGATTGGATATTACGTCACGGGAAGTTGCGGATATCATGGAAAGCTTGAACCATTTTTATCAGGACCAGCAGTGGCAGTTTACCGCTCCGCATCCGTTGCGTTGGTATATGCGAATTCCGCAACCGGTCCATTTGCATACCTCGCCGCTGTCTTTGGTAACCGGAAAACCCATTGACGCCTGGTTGCCCCAGGGTGAGCATGCCACCCAGTTTCATGCCGTATTAAATGAAATTCAAATGTTGCTGCACCAGCATCCGGTTAATATCGCACGGGAGAACGCCGGCATGCCCGTTATTAACAGCGTCTGGTTTTGGGGGCAGGGCGATACCGTTGCGCTGCCCCAGCGGGCATGGCAGGGCGTGTGGGTAGAAGGTGACCCTTCTGTCGCAGCTCTTGAGCGGGGTTTCTCCCATTATGCCGATTGTCCGTTCAATCCGGTTGACGCCGCGTGGCAATGGCTTCAGCGTGCTGAAAGCGGTGATCATTTTGTGGTGATCAATGGCTTTTGGCGTGCCCATCAAATGTCAGATATGCGAAAATGGCAGCGCATATTGATTCGAGCGGATAAAGAATGGTTTACACCCATGCTCAAGGAACTGGGTAAAACTTTGCAAACATTGACCATTGCCACGGAAAATCGCGTGATAAAATTTGAGAAAAAAGACAAACCCTGGAGTTTTTGGTCCGGCAAACGGCAGATACAACCGTATTTATGAATAAAAGCATTCGGCGCAGGGAGTTGTCCTGCCGGCTGGACGACGCCAGAATACATCCGGTTTTGCAGACGGTATACGCCGGACGTGGTGTTAACAGCTATGAGCAACTGCAATACCGCTTGCAACACCTCCCCGATCCGTTTTTGCTGAAAAACATGCCTGATGCTTTGGCATTGCTGCAATGGGCTTTATTCGAACAAAAACGCATTCTTGTGGTTGGCGATTTCGATGCCGACGGCGCCACCAGTACCGCATTGGCATTGCGGGCGCTGCGCGCGCTGGGTGCCGCCCCTGTGGACTTTCTTGTACCGGATCGATTTCATTTCGGATACGGCCTGACACCGGAAATCGTCCAGTTGGCGGTACAACGCAAACCGGACGTGTTGATCACCGTGGACAACGGTATTTCCAGCCATGCCGGCGTGGCCGCCGCGCATGCCGCCGGTATCAAGGTGTTGGTGACGGATCACCATTTGCCGCCCCGCCAGCTTCCCGAAGCCGATGTCATCATTAATCCCAATCTGATGGATGACGCTTTTCCCAGTAAATGCATTGCCGGGGTGGGCGTGGTGTTTTTTCTACTGGTAGCGTTGCGCGCGGCGTTACGGGAAAAACACTGGTTTACAAACAAAAACATTGAGCCTCCCAAGCTTGCTCAATGGTTGGATCTGGTTGCCTTGGGCACGGTTGCCGATGTGGTGCCATTGGACTACTGTAATCGTATTTTGGTGGCACAGGGGCTGGCCCGCATTGGCGCGGGTCAATGCGTGCCCGGAATCACCGCGTTGCTGAAATGCGCGCAAAGACTCAAACCGCGCATTAACGCCGCGGATTTGGGATTTGGTGTCGGGCCACGCCTTAATGCGGCAGGGCGGCTGGAAGACATGTCCATTGGGATAGAATGTTTATTGACCGATGATGAGACGCGTGCCCATGAGCTGGCTCAGCAACTGGACGGTTTAAACCGGGAACGCCGCAGCATCGAGTCCAGCATGGCGGAAGACGCCTATGCCAGTATTGAACAAAGCTTACGAGCCGCGCCGGATTTGCCGACCGGGGTGTGTTTATTTGAACCCCATTGGCACCAGGGTGTAATCGGTATCGTCGCTTCACGTATCAAAGATCGATTTCACCGTCCGGTGATTACCTTTGCACCGGCGGGCAATGACGACATGAAAGGCTCCGGCCGTTCCATCGATGGGGTGCATTTACGGGACGTGCTGGATGCGGTGGCCACCAAGCACCCTGGTCTGATCACCAAGTTTGGCGGCCACGCCATGGCTGCCGGTATGAGTATCGCCAAGGCCGATTTCAAGGTGTTTCAACAAGCTTTTGTTGACGAACTTCAATCCTGGGTGGATGTCGAACAATTACAAGGCGTGGTGTTGAGCGACGGGGCATTGCAGCCCGCCGATGTCAACTACCAACTGGCACAGGTGTTGGAAAGCGCTGGCCCGTGGGGGCAGGGTTTTACCGAACCGGTGTTTGACGATGTGTATGAGATACGTAATAAAAAACTGCTTAAGGATAAACACCTCAAACTATCCTTGCGCCGCCCGGGTATGAAACAAAACGTGGATGGCTTGGCCTTCAATTTTGTACAACCGGACGCTGAGCAGTTGCCGCTGGAAGGCAGCATGGTTCGTATTGCATACGGTTTGGATTTGAATCAGTATATGAATCAATGTCAACTGCAGTTTCGTATTCAGGCGATCAGCCGATTGTAAAACGTACACCGGGGACTATGTAACATGAGCGCGCAACCGCAAGAGCCCATACGATTTCGCATAGGCGGCATGAGCTGCGCCGGCTGTGTGCATACCGTCGAGCAAGCTTTGCAGCATGTACCAGGCGTCGCGCAAGCCGATGTCAATTTCGCCGAAAACACCGCTATGGTATCGGGCGACGTGGCTGTGAAGGCATTGATCACGGCTGTGCGCGACGCCGGTTATGAAGCCGTTTTGATTGCGTCGGATTCTGACGAGTCCGATAACGTAAAACATATGCAGGCGGTCTATCGCGGCTATGTGCGCAAATCCGTGTTTGCCGCGGCTGTGGGCCTGCCGTTGACGGCGGTTATGTGGCTGAACCTGCTACCGCCGCTGGATACCATGGGTGGGCGGATTTGGGGATTGATCATTGCGCTGTTAAGTCTGGCTGTTCTGATTTATGCCGGTGGACATCATTTTCGCGGAGCCTGGAAGTCCTTCCGGCATCATAACGCCAATATGGATACACTGGTAGCGTTGGGTACCGGTAGTGCCTGGGCGTATTCGTTTTTTATACTGCTGTTTCCGGGTTGGGTGGTTACACCCCATTTATTTTTTGAAGCGGCAACCGTCATCATTGCATTTATCAACATCGGCAACGCCCTGGAAACCCGGGCCCGCGGTAAAACCACCCAGGCGATCCAAAAGTTGATCGGATTGCAGCCAAAAACAGCCTGTGTGGTCATTAATGGTGAAGACCATGAAAAAGCCATCGCGGAGATTCAACCCGGTGATACGCTGCGGGTCAAGCCCGGTGAAAAGATACCGTTGGACGGCGTGGTCATCCATGGTGAATCCTATGTGGACGAATCCATGCTAACCGGCGAGTCCGTCGCGGTAGCCAAAAAACCCGGTCAGTCGGTGACCGGTGCCACCATGAACCAATCCGGTACCTTGTTGATGATTGTACGCGCGGTGGGCAGCGAAACCGCCTTGGCTCGAATCGTGGACATGGTTCGGCGCGCGCAAAATTCCAAACCCGCAATTTCAAGACTTGTTGATCGCGTGGCGGCGGTGTTTGTGCCCAGTGTGCTGATTATCGCCGTGGTCACATTTTTAGCCTGGTATGATTTCAGCAACGCACAGGCTCATGAAATATTGCAGGCCAGTGTGGCGGTGCTGATCATCGCATGCCCCTGTGCCTTGGGACTGGCTACTCCCATATCGGTGATGATCGCCGTGGGTAAAGCGGCCGAATCAGGGGTATTGATTCGTAACGCCGAAAGTCTACAGAATGCGCGCCGTATTACCACCATGCTGTTTGATAAGACCGGTACCTTGACCACCGGCCGGGTACAGGTGGGAAAAATTTTCGGCTAGGGTTGGGACGAAGCGCAGGTACTTCTTTATGCGGCCAGTTTGGAGAAAAGCTCGGAGCATCCTTTGGCCAAAGCCTTGTTGAGTGAAGCGAAAAGCCGCGGTTTGGCATTACTCCCGGTAGAAAATTTTCACGCCCATACCGGCAAGGGCGTTACCGCAAACCTGGAGCATAAAGCCATTGGTTTTGGTAACGAGCAGCTGATGCAGAACCATCACGTTACTGTTTCGCCAACCCTTCAGGAGCAGGCCGATCTAGCCACCCGCACCGGTCATACGGTAAGTTTTCTTGCCGTGGACGGTCATTGTGTCGGTGCTGTCACCGTGGCCGACACGATTAAGACCGAAGCTCATTCCGCCATCCAAGCATTGCATGATTTGGGTATAGCCACCGTGATGATCAGCGGCGATCATCCCAATACAGTCGCGGCCGTGGCCAAAAGCCTGGCAATGGATAATTTCCACGCCCAGGTTGCTCCTGCACAAAAAGCCGACATTGTCCGTCAATACCAGGAAAAGCAAGCTATTGTTGCCATGGTGGGTGACGGTATCAATGATGCGCCGGCACTGGCCCAGGCGGATGTGGGATTTGCCATCGGTACCGGTACGGACGTGGCTATTGAAACGGCGGACGTCACCCTGATGGGTGGCGATTTGTTTGCCGTGGTCAATGCCATTCGCATTTCACAGGCAGCGGTAAGCAATATCAAACAGAATCTGTTTGGTGCCTTTGTGTACAACAGCATTGGAATTCCCTTAGCCGCCATGGGCTGGTTATCGCCCGTTATTGCCGGCGCGGCCATGGCCCTGTCTTCGGTAACCGTGGTATCCAACGCCAACCGGCTGCGTTGGATCAAGCCCGCGAAGGAGCATGTATGACGCTTATGGTCAACATCGGCGGATTTTATTTCATTGGGCTCATCGTTTGGTGGTTTTGGTTGTCGTGACGCAATAATTTTTTGCGTATTGACCGGCTGGGCAAACCTGATTCCGGGTCGTACAGCATGGCGGTTTTGGAAGAGTAAATATTACCCGCCTATTCAAAAATGATACGTCATTCCAACAAATACCGTGAAATAGCGGTCAAATCGATCCGGTCGATCATCACGGTAGCGAATAAATCCCAACCGAACCCGCCATTGCATAGTGCCCGAAAGCTGCTGATGCCATTGCACATAGGTATTGAACGCGGGTTTTTCCCGGTCATGAAAATTGACCCCCGTATAAGGTACCGGGTGAATCCAATAGGCGGCATACATGCGTAGTGAAGACTTGCTGGCCAGCGGCAGTTGATAGGCCGCCGTCCATTGTTGTTCATGGTCGAACTTGTCATGGTATTTGGCGACGTCTTGCCAACTATAGGCATAAGACAGCGTCGTGTAGCCGCGATCAAATTGATGTAGCCATTGCAGCTTGCTGTTGCGTTTTTCACCGCGTCCGAAATCATCCCCGTTACTGTAGCTTTCCCGTCGTCCATTGTCGGAAATATCTTTATTGATCCAATCGTAAAGTATAGCCAGTTGATTGTTTGCGTCAAACGGCATGGTCAGGCGCTGTTGCAGTTGGGCGTCCGGTTTTGCGCTGCCATCGCGTTCCCAATATCCGGTATCCAGCAGGCTATACGGTCGCTGCCAGATATCCATCTGGGTAGTGCTGCGCAGGCTGCCAATTCGGCTTTCAAAGTGAATACGAAAACCTTGTTCATTGCGTTGCGACAGACCCAATGTTTGTCCTCGAGCCGCTTCGCCCGCGCTGTAGGGATTTTCGAAATGCTGGTTGTAATGGCGTAGTGAAATCCGCAACCGTGATCGCCGGCCGGTCTTTTTCTCCCAGCCGGCGTAATACCCGCGTCCGCCGCCGCCTGTGGTGCTGATTTCCGAAACAAACTGATAGGAGCCGTTGTAACGGTAGTACATACCGAATGCCGCCACCGCGGCTTTATTGGGAAATCGCGCTTGTGGTGAAAACCGGATATCGGGAAGCGGCAGGTTAAAATCAAATGTAGCATCATAGTGTACCAGCCCGATGCGGTGTTTTTCACCCAGCCATTGCATATGCTCACCCACAATAGACTCGTGAAACACATTGTTGAGGGTGGTAAAACCGATCGTTTCACCTTTTTCATCGATTAGCCGCGATGTATACCAGCGACCGTTTGCAGCGCATACGAACGGTCCTTGGCTTCGACCGGGTGTGGTACAGTCACCCAGTAAAGGCTGTGACCATGCATCGGGTCCATAACCAAAATCATACTGGTATAGATCCCGGTCCTGGCTGGAGAAGAACACACTGCCCTGCCATTGACTTGCACCCAAGGCGAACGTCTTGTCGATGGCGCCACCGAACAATGCCGGTGTGGTGCGAATATCGCCTTGACCGTAACGGTAAACCGCCGCGGGTCTGAGCCGCCAGCCATCGGGGTTTTGCAGACCGCTCATATCAAAGGTTAAGCGCTGGCCAAAGCCGGTATTGTAATGACCGAGTATCCATTGCAGTTTTTGACGGCTGAACAGGCTCAAACGCTCCAGATCAAACTGATTTTCCCGTCCCCGCGAGGTCAGGAAGCCTGTGGCTTCATCATAGAATGCATCCGCCCGTTCACGGCGGGTCAGCAGCGCGTGCAAATGAAATTGATCACGCCAATGACTTTCCCATCCCATGAGTGATTGCAAACCGCGAAGGTTCGAGGCATGTTGCCTGTCATTGTCCCGATAGGCTTGCGCGGAAAGGTTGTCAAACGACCAGCGCTGACTGATCGCCCGGATTCGTTTTGCCTTGCCGGTAGTGACAAACAAGCGAAGTATTGCTAATTCGGCGCGACCAATGCCGGGAACATCCAGTAATTGGCTTTTGTGGATAAATCCGTTGCTCGTCTGTCTGGCCTTGACGATTGCCTTGGCCACGCTGTAATCCACAAACGGCAATTCCATCAGTTGTTGTATCGTGGCTTGGTTCAGGTCGGCTGGATCCCGGTGCAACGCCTGCAGCGTGTCGTATTCATCCGGTGTCAAGTCACCCAGTTCAAACAATGCTTCCACGTCTTCAAAGGACTGGCCCAGCAGGGCGGGGTAGTCGCGCGCCAGTACGGTGGTGCCGATAACTGATGCCGTATAGAAAACAAAACCCGTGAGGATGCGAACGGTACGGCGAAAGTTAAACATCAACGTGGTACGGTACAGTCATTGGCGTCTCCCGGTGTGCCCGTTGGCGACACTGTTGATACACACCAATTGGCCGGATTACCGTTGTCTGTCACAGGGGCCATGACATCGATGGCTAACTGGGTGGACTTGCCGTCGCTTGTGCCCGGCCCGGAGGCTTGGTCGAGTATTCCCAGCATTGCGGAATTATTGTCGTCAAATAATTCCAGTACAATTTCTCGGGCGACCAAATAAAGATTCAAAGCACCGTTCACCACAAAGTCACCAACCAGCGGATCATTGCTGTTTGCGTCAAGTGCTTCTTGTATTACGATATGTTGGCCGGCTTCAACCGGCAGACAATCGACCGGGTTTACCAACCAGTGACGGGTACTTTGGGTCAGGCGTAAATGATTGGCGTCAAAGGAAGCCAGGGCCTGCAGTTCCAGCCATCGATTATATCCTGATGGTGGCTTTTGCATCATTTCATTGACAAAAAGCTCGCCGCTGAGCGGTAGCCGGCTCGGTCGCCAATCTTTTTGATCCTTACAAAACAGTCCACACGGATCATTAATCTGCCCTGGGGTGGCGGACAGTGTCGCATCGGCCACTGAACGGCTGGAACAAAAATGCATGGCATCGTCGTTGTCGGTTGCGCTGCTATGATAGCGATCCAAACTAATGGACCTGCCGGGTTTGGGTTCCGGCAAGCTGGCCGTGTCGACCTCATGCACCTGATTATTTTCGTCCCGGGTCAGTATGGCCATGATGGATGCCCCATTGCCCAACGTCATAGGTTTGCGTATGACCTGTTGCCCGGTCAGCGCGGCGTCATCGGCAATCAGCACATACGACCCGGGCGTTAGTGGTAAACAATCATGTTGGGCAAAGGGGATGCTGTTGATTGTATCGGAGTCCGTGAATCGTTGTTGGATTATAGTGTCGTTCAGGTCTATGGCCTGGTCGCTGTTAACATATATTTCCAGCCATTCCTTTGCACTGTCGTTGCCGTTCGCATCGGATAACACTTCACTGACTATCAACTCGCCGGCGGCGGCTTGTCGGATGGGTCGCCAGACACCGTTATCGCGGCAAGCCAGGCCGCAAAGTGCGTTGCTTTGTCCTGGGCTGGCGTTTAAACCGGCCGTTTGCCGGCGTTCGGGACAAAAGCCGTTACCGTCGCTGGATTTGATCCAACTGGTGTTTTCGATAGCCGCCGGCAACTGTATTTCATCCAACACAATGCCCGAATGTTCCAAACGCAGGCTGGAGGTGCTGTTGTTTAATGGACTGCCATACACGAACGTCAGTGCCTGGACAGTCGATGGTGTATCGCGATCGGGTAGGAACCCGATAACCGCGAAACCGGAACCGGACATCGCCAGGCAGCTAGGGTTGGCGACAATCCAGCTGTTTTTCCGCTGCCCGTTGGATTGGCTTATCATCATCCCGTTTAAGTCAAACGGGGTCTGGTTTTGCCAGGCAACTTCCAACCACTCACCGCCAACATCGGTACCGGCCGGATCGGCAAATACTTCATTGATAGCAATACTATCAGCCGTTGGCGGTTGGACGGCGCGAATGGTACCGTTATCCGAACAAAACCCGACTCCGCACAAAGGGTTTGCCCGGCCGGGCGTGTTGCTGCTTGCACACCAGGTTAACGCATCAGGCGCTGGGGCCGCGGTTTGAAAAATAACGCCGTCAACAGCTCTACTTTGGCCCTTCTGCGGCTGCTTGTTATAGGACACGCTATGCACGACGGTAGCCTTGCATTGTAACGCCATGCGTGTATGGTCGAGTGGAATATTCAGTGAAGAAACAACGATATCAACATATGGCGCCTGTTGATTGGCGAGTACCAGGAATTGGCCCGGAGCCAATTTTTGCGGGTAGGCAAGGATATGCGTCCGGGAATTGATTCGCAGCGCGGCACGGTTAATGGACAAAAATTTCGTGCTGCGATTATATAATTCCAACCACTCCACGCCTTTGTCGGCGAATACTTCGCTGATGATGACATCACCTTGGTCAAGGGCACAGTTGTCGGCGGAATGCTGTGTCGATGGTTGGTCACATCCGAACAGCAGCATCGAAATTGCTGGAAGTATGTAGCGATGAGCATGATTAGTCACGGTTTCATAGCTTTTGTTAATCTTATCGTAAACAAGCTTAGCATAAGGTCGTTGGGGGAACAAGGTGACAGTTGATGATAAAATGCTAATTAATTAATTATTAAGCGATAGAAATGTGAAAATGTTGACAGAACTTGGCGAACAAATCCAAGTTCCGCGACGCACGGGTGCAGGTCTGCTGCCCAAGCCTAATCATGTTGCAGACAAACCCTTTAGCAGGATATGCGCACCACCGCGCGCACAATTTTTGAGTCATGCTTTTAGCTCACTCCCAGGTTTTATTTATAACCATATGATATTTAATTATATTTTTAAAATCATCTCAACCGGGAAACGTAAGTGCGCCTAGTAAAGTAATAGTGTCTCCTATAAAACGCACATGGTGACGAAATAGACTTGATGGGTGCCTAAAAAATCTACCTAAAAAATCTATCTCGCCCTCCGGCAAGCCACTCAAGGTGCGATTGCTGCGTTCCTGAACCTTGGCACGGTGACCACCATTCCCGGCGGTCTGCGCCTTGCACTGGCACCTTGAGTGGCTTTCTCAATGCAGGTTTTATTGGAGACACACGGGTAACCACATTTTTTGTGAGAAAAATCACATGTCCAGGCTATCGATCGGCGGTGCGCTGGCGAAATTTAATCGACCGTTGTATAATTGCTGCAAGCCGAAGCTAAGCGTAATAGAGTTCACTGCCGGCTCCGCGCTTAACCCTATCCTCAAGAAGTCTCCCAGATCCCCGTCTCACACCTTGTCGGGATTGTGGTGGTTGGGATCGTGGCTAGTCTGTTCAGGCTTTGGCAGTTCATACAAAAATGTATCCCAAAGCGGGAAATGACGCTCTTAAGAGTGTCTTGCCATGCATTTTAATAATCAGATCCATGCCTGTTCGAAGTGGAGTTGTTGCATGAATAAATCAATGATTTGGAAACTCAGCGTAGGCGATATCGTTTTTAAGCACAATGGTGACTTACTGGCGACCTTCGGCTGCCTGGATGAGCCGGCGCAAGTGCGTGATGATATACTCGCGAAGTGGTGGAATATTAAGAGTGAGCGCGATTTGCTGCAGACGCTGGAATGGCTGGACAATGAAGGCCATTCGGCCATTTACCGTCAGGCAAGTTCCGGAAAGGCCACTGATTTTCAGAAATTTTTTATCAATGAATTCAAGGAAGTGCTTAAGGGGGTGGATTTAACCGCTTGGGATCTTGGACGGTATGCCAGTTTGGTACGTTGGGGTCACCATGCCGGATTTATCACGGAAAAACGCGCTTGGGAATTGTTGCAGCGCACCAGTTCAAGACTGCAAAAAACCTATAGTAGTTGGGAGCAATTTGCCGAACACTATATTCTCGGACGGTTTTTCTGGAACGGTAAACCGGAAGAGCAACAAATGTATTTCGCCTTGGAATACCTGCTCGGTAATGAAAACAGTCCCTGGAAAATGATACCCTGGAATACCGCGCTATCGGATCACGGTGACGGTGACTGGAAAAGGGGAAATCCATTCTATGTGGATATTTATAAAGATGGAGTGGAAAAGCTGGTTTCCCAACAGCAGTATTATCGACGCTTAATATCCGAAGATCCTCTTAATCCATTCGTCTACAACAGTTTTGCCCATTTCCTTGAGGAAAAACTGATGGATCCTGAAGCCGCGCTGAAATATTATGAACGGGCCGTTAAGGTGGACAAGAAGTTTGTACAGGGGTATCGCAATATTCTCGCGCTGATCGCCGACAACAAGTGGCGCAAGGATCAAACACGGGAAGTTTTCGAGTTATGGTCACTGAGCATGCCCCATTGCGACGAGGTATTCTTTAAGTATGCCGATTGGCTGGTATATAAAACCGGCGACTACGAATTGGGTGAGAAATGCTACCAAAAGGCCATTGAGCTCAGCGAAGCCGAGTATGTTTATTATGTGGACTACGGCTATTTTCTGTCCGAAATCCGCCATGATTACGAGCAAGCCCGGTTAATGTATTTAAAGGCTTTGGAAATCAATCCCGAAGGCGAGCAGGCTTTGGTAAACCTGCAGGCATTGCGTGAGGGCCTGGAGGCCGTGGTACAGTTTTCCAAATCAAGCAAGTACGCTAAATTCATGGGAAAAATATACAATACACCAAGCAATTCTTAAGCTGACCCGTGACCATGCAATCCCCCGGTCAACGACTGCGGGGATTTACAATGCAAATCCGTTATCCCGCAAACAGCGGCTGAGCGCGTCACTCAATAGTTGATGGCCTTGCGGGGTAAAATGCACGCTGTCGCCGGGCAGATACAATGCATTCAGGTGCTTGCGCTCACCACGAAACACGGTGTAAGGATCACAAAGCCGGTAGCCGTGTTTGTTTAGATAGTCAACCAGCGTTAGACGGGCATAAGAAAAACGATCGGGCTCATTCACGTCATTGCGTTCGGGAAACAACAAATACAAATAGCCGATACCTTGCCCCCGCATATCCCGGTCAAACGCATCCAGTTCGGCATATAAACGTTTACGGTTCGCAGGCTGTTGCCAGTACGTTTGTACCGATTGCATCCATTGGGTGTGGTAGGCCGTATGATCAGTCGATGTCAGCGCCGATGTGATACGGGTGCGCAATTCCTTAACGAAGCGCACCGCATAGGTGCGATCCAGACGTTTTCGAAAATGCCGGTCCCAGGTGTAAACAGTGGAATATTTTGTCGCCGGCCACGCCCGATCCTTGGGCAGGATATCGTTCAAGGTAAATCCAACCACCACCAAATCCGGTTGGGTGTTCATAAACTGCAGTTTGGCAAGGCTTTGGTAGTGGGCAAACGTATAGGAGTTCACACCCATGTTAAGTACTTGCAGGGGTAAGGCTTTTGCCCATGACGATTCCTGCAGTCGATCCGTGAAGCGGTCGGAGGCGTGTACACCCGAGCCGAATACCACCGAGTCGCCTACCACGACGATGCGTTTGGCGGACGATTTCGCCGCAATGGGGCTGTCACGAAAACCGAGCTCATTGATGCTGATATCGATGTCGAAATAACTGCCGCCGGTAAATTTGCCGTGAAATCCCGGTGTGTACCGGTAATCCAGTTCAGGGTGGGGCGCGAATAACCCCAGTGGATAACCGTATTCACCAATGGCCTTGACGCCCATCAGACGGAAGTAGGCGTAGCCGGCGACCTGCAGCAACAGCAGTATAAAAACCAACCAAATCAAAAACAGCGAAGTTGTGCGAATGGTCTTTCTTATCATGATGCCGGTTGCTTAAAAGTCATCATCATCATCTTCTTCTTTGTCCTTCTTGCTGGTGACACGCTCTTTTTCGATGGTAAATAGTATGTCGCCGCTTTGTTGCGCGTCACTGCCGCTGGCTTGAAACGCGATACCTTTGCGGATTTTGTAGCGAATATTAATTGACTGGGCTTTTTCGATCAAGCCGATGCCATACCCGATGTACAGATTGGACGAAAGGTATTTTCCCAATTGTAGGGAAATATCCTGGGTTTGGGTGGATTTTTCCTTGTTCACGGTTTCCTGCGGCGTGACACTGATATCGTCTAAACCAATACTTTTCTTTACCCGGCTGGCAACCAGGTCACCCACCAAAGCCCACCTGGCGTAGACGCTTTGTTTTTCCGGTTGGCTTAGTTCGCCTATCGGTCGTCCGGTGATCAGGTAGGATAAGATTTCACTTTCGTTCATCGGGGGATCGGAGACCAGTACCAGTGTGACCCGAGGCCAGGTACCTCGAATTTTTACGCCCAGTTTATTGTTGTCTATTTCCCGCATGGCTTGGATGTCCAGCGCCGGTGTGTCTATCGGGCCGCCGCGAAAGTTAAACCGGCCTCGTTCAATATCCAATTGTTGTCCAAGGGCATCGACTTTGCCTTCAACAATATTCAGTTCCCCGTTACCGAGTACCGGTAAATCCGGTTTGTCGGTAACCCGTAGCGTGCCGGTGATTTTACCTTCAATTTTGTTTCCGAGCGTGGCCAGTTTAAAGCGCACTTCATCGCCAAAACTGATTTTTACCTGGCTGGAGACCTTTATCTGCCGGTTTTTCACGGGTTGTATCTGTTTGCCGACAATGATTTCGTCCTTGCTGACGCTGACCGCCGTGGTCATGTCCTTGGGTTCAAACCGAGCCTTGGGAATATCGATTTGGCCGGTTATAGTTATGGTATCGTCCACGGTGTCGATATCCAGGTCCGGTGACATCAGCATTAAGTGATTTTCGGTATTGATGACTTTGACATGTTTTCCATGAACCGCCGCTTTCAGGCGCCAAGGTCCGGCAAAATTTTCAACCGAGCCGCTTACATTCAAACGGCCGGAGGACAGGAACGAACCGGAAAACGTCAAGTTTTCGTTATCTGTTAGAGCTACCTTCAGGTTGATTTCCTTGGGTGATATGCCGGCATCGCGCAATGTGGTGGAAGCATTTTGTAAGTGTCCTTGAAGCGCGGTGATTTTCGGGTTCTGCAGTTGGCCGTCAAGTGCCAGGTGACCTTCGAAAAGACCGTCGGTCTCACTCAACATGGGAAGCAGTGAAAAAATTTGTTTTATGCTCGTCATTTTGGCGGTAGTGTCGATGGAAAAATCCTTCGTTGGCATGTTGGTTCCAACAGGTATATTGAATGTACTGTTTACAAGACCACCGTTTAGGTTTATCAGTACATGACCGCTCAAGTGGTCGCGTCCAAAACTGAAATCGGCCTGGCTGTGTTTGTGTTCAACGGCGATGATTTCACCGCCAGGGATCACATAACTGGCATAGCCGGAGCCGGTACGCAGGGTGCCTTGGGCCTGCAGTTCTTGGCCGGGTGCAAGCCTGGCTGACCACTCCAGGGAATCCAGTTGCGCTGACACCGCCAGCGCCTTCGGTAGGAAATCGCTCAACCAGGGCAGCGGAAAATTTAGTACCTCACCGGAAAGCTGCAAAACACCAGCGGTCTGCCATTTCATGGATTGGCAAAGATTGGCCGCGCCATTGATAAGGCAAAAGCGGTCCATGGTTATGTGCTTGTCGGAAATGTTCATGGCGGTTTGTGACTGTAGCTGCCAGTCGCCGAACCCCGGGACATGAACATGGGCTTTTTGCCAAGTTTGCTTCCAGGTTCCGTTGACTGCTTTGCCTTTCGTGAATAGGTCGGCATCGCCGAATCGGGAGTGTATTTGCAGGCGCATATCGTGTGCTTGATGGCTGCCGGCAATAGTCAGGTTTAGTGCATCGACGGCTGTTTCGGCGTATTGAAGTTGTTTGCTTTTAATATCGACCTTGATGTCCGCCAGTGTATCGATCCATGCCATGGGTTTGACGGACAGCAGGTGCATCATCGGGCGGTTGAATTCTAATTGCACGTCGGCATGTAAATCCTTCACCGTTATCAGCGCCGATTTTAAGCCTTCGGCGGTAAGATGAGCGTTTATTTTAGGTTTGTCGAGCTTGCCTTCGATGTCGCCGGTCAGAGACAGCTTACCAAGGGCATCGGGTAGGATATAACTAAGCTGTGGTGACTGGACCTTCCATCGCAGCGACCATGATTCACCGAGGTCACCATCGATGTCCATAATGGCCTTGCCGTAATTGATTTTGAATTGTTGAAACCGATAGGTGTCGTTGTTGATCTCAAACTCGCCGCTGCCACTGAGTGGTTGATTGCGCAACCGGCCTTGCAGTTTTTTGATCTGTATGGCCAGCGCGGGACGGTTGTTTTTCAGGGCGCCATGGCTGAGAATATGCGCGGATAGATTGCCGGGCCATTGCGACCGCCACGCAACCGGATTGATGTTCTCGGTACGCAATTCTGCGTTCCAGCTTATAAACGGTAACCATTGGATGGTACCGTTTCCCTGTATTTCCCCGCCAAGCACCTGTCCTTTAATGGCGCTGAAATCGGCAGAGTGAAAATCGGTTTTGCCGGTCAACGCCCAGTTACCACTCGGAATGTCACCGCCAGCCAGTTGAAAGTCCGCTGTCATGTGCAGGCTTTTGAGCGTGCCTTTTCCCACGGCGTGCCCTTTTTCGCTTGTGTAGGGGGCGTCAATCCATGGAATGGCTTTCAGGTTCTGCCAGTGCAGTTCAAATGTATAGGCTTGGTCGTCAAACCAGGCGGCGTTACCTTGTACATGGAGCTTGCCCTGTGCCTGCTCCATGTTAATGTCGGTCAACCGCCAGGCATGTTGGTCCTGGATAAGATTCAGCTTACTGACATATTCGCCGTATTGATGGGATACCAGGTGAATATCGCCTCGCAGGGACAAGGCACCGGGTTGCCCACCGATATGGATGACACCATGATTGCTCGCAAACGGTATCTGCTCATGTAACTGGGGCAGGTTGATTTGTTTGGCATTGAGTTCAAGTTGCCAATGAATGCCCTCCAGTACATCGAAAACATGACCCGTTACCTCGCCTTGAATAAAATCCCCCAGTTTTTGTTGCACGGTGAGTTATCTAAGTTGCCGTAAACCCGCCCACTCCCGGTTGCCCGGGAGGCATGGGGAAGGGTGTATAACCAAAGCGATTGAATATCCAGGGGCAGGTTTGGCTGCAGGTGTACTTT